>OGGS01000250.1_pt1 | contig 61047 bp, 52 predicted proteins | sample 1571281 | NCBI WGS metagenome assembly OGGS01 (sample SAMEA2582042, study PRJEB24529) | metagenome | biome: Human gut stool | place: China | collected 2011 | reverse complement strand
ATTGAAATTGGATTGGCAATACCTTGACCAGCGATATCTGGTGCTGAACCATGAATAGGTTCATAAAGACTTGGACCATTTTCAGAATGACTGGCAGATGGCATAACACCTAACGTTCCTGGAAGGACACTTGATTCATCAGACAAGATATCACCAAAAAGGTTTTCTGTCACAACCACATCAAAACGAGCTGGGTTGGTAATCATAATCATTGCAGCACTATCAACGAGCTGATGTTCAAGGGTTACATCTGGAAACTCCAAAGAAACTTCATCAGCAACCTTACGCCACAATTTAGAAGTTGCCAAAACATTTTGTTTATCAATGCTAGTGACCTTTTTGCCACGACCTTGAGCAATCTTGAAGGCACGACGCATGATACGACGAATCTCATCTGCTGAATAATCATTGATATCGCGAGCCTTATCTTCTTCCAAAATGTGCTCACCAAAGTAAATACCACCTGTGAGCTCACGAACAACAACGAAGTCTACGCCCTCAATACGCTCAGGTTTAAGAGGTGACAAGTGTTTCAAAGCATCAAAGATGCGGACAGGACGGATATTAGCAAAGAGATTCAACTCCTTACGAATGGCCAAAAGTCCTTGTTCAGGACGAACTGGCGCATTGTCATATTTAGGTCCACCAATTGCAGCCAAGAGGATAGCATCTGCTGATTTAGCAGCATCCAAAGTTGACTTAGGAAGTGGATGACCCTCGGCATCAATACCAGCACCACCAAATGGTTTAGCATCGATGTCGTAATCAAATCCAATTTTTGAAGCTACTTTTTCAAGAACTTCAAGGCCTGCTGCCATAATCTCAGGTCCAATTCCATCACCTGAAAGTGTTACAATTTTCTTTGTCATGTTTAACTCCTCTTCGGCTTATGGAAGGTCACGATAAGAAACCTTACGTGCCATCTCACCAGCATTTTCTTTTTGAACCAATGTATTAGCATTGATATAGGCAATTGCTGATGCTTTCAAGACATCAAAGTCCAAACCAGATGCATTGAAAATAGTATCTGTATCTACATTTTCGACAGTTACAAGTACACGTGCTTGCGCATCAATACCATCAGTTACAGCGTCAATATTATAAGAAGTCAAGCGAACTGTTTGGTTGAAGAATTTGTCAATAGCATTGAAGATCGCTTCAACTGACCCTTGGCCATTTGCCAAAAATTCAACAGATTCACCGTCTTCATTAGCCAAGCTTACTGTAGCAGTGATTGTTTCATCAGCATTAGTAGTCAAACGAAGATCTTCGAAGTGGAAACCTTCTGGATTATCTACACTTGTACCAGCAACAAGTGCACGAATATCTGCATCAGTAATATCATGTTTTTTCCCAGCCAAGACTTTAAATTTGGCAAAGAGTGGTTTGATATCTTCTTCCACAAAGTCAAGCTTAAGTTCTTTTAATTTTTCAACAAAGGCATGACGTCCTGACAATTTACCAAGAGGAAGACTGTTACTCTTCACACCTACCAATTCTGGTGTGAAGATTTCATAAGTTTGTGGGTTCTTAAGAACACCATCTTGGTGGATACCTGATTCATGAGAGAAAGCATTTCCACCAACAACAGCTTTATTTTTAGGAACAGGAATTCCAGAGAAGCGAGAAACAAGCTCTGAAGTATTCATTGTTTCATTAAGAACAATATCACTTGTTGCTTGGAAAAAGTCTTCACGAATTTTCAAAGCAACAGCTACTTCTTCAAGAGCAACATTACCCGCACGCTCACCAATACCATTAACAGTTCCCTGTACACGTCCAGCACCATGTTTAATTGCTGTCAAAGTATTTGCAGTTGCCATACCAAGGTCATCGTGACAGTGAACACCAAAGACAACTTTATGATCTGATTTAATATTTTCAGTCAAGTGATCAAAAATACGTGCAAACTCTTCTGGAGTCGTAAAGCCAACTGTATCAGGAATATTAATATATGAGGCACCAGCATCAACTGCTGTTTGAACAACTTCAGTCAAGAAATCAAGCTCAGTACGAGTAGCATCTTCAGGAGAAAACTCAACAACTTCAAATTTTGAACGTGCATATGACACATGTTCTTTTACAGCTTCAAGAATTTCTTCTTTTGATTTCTTCAATTTAAACTCACGGTGAATCGGACTTGTTGCGATAAAGACATGAATTTGTGGATACTTAGCATCTTTCAAAGCCTCATAACAAGCATCAATATCAGATTTTACTGAGCGAGCCAAACCAGTAACAGAAGTTGTTGTCATAGCTTCCGCAATTTGTTTTACGGCCTCAAATGAATCTGGGCTAGCTGCAGGAAAACCTGCTTCGATTACAGAAATTCCCCATTTTTCAAGTTGTTTAGCAATGGCAACTTTTTCTTTGATTGAGAAGTTAACTCCAGGTGTTTGTTCCCCATCACGAAGACTTGTATCAAAAAATTCAACTTTACGCATAGACAATCCTCTTTCTAAAAGTAAAAACGATAGTAGTAAAAAAACATCTCACTCGGAAACCCAAGCGAGATGTTTTTACCTCCCGCTTGGTAAGCCAAACAGGACTAATGCTTTTGCACTAGCCCTCATTCCTTTCCATCAGGAAGACGAGCGAGCCCATGATGAAGCCCATGAGCAGGCTGCCGAGTGTGTTAACGAAGAGCGTGCCGAACGGGAAGTACGTCCCGAAGAGCGCGCCGATATGTGTCGTGCTGATGTAGCGGCAGACGGCGCCGAGACCGCCGCCGATGAAGACGAGTAAGAGATTTTGCATAATATCCTCCTTTTTTTGTTGTCAGCGCAAGCTGTAGGCCCATTATACGCCGGACCGTCTTTCCGTGCAATGGGCAGACAAGGCGATGACGAAAGATAGCGGCCATTATGCACCGATATCGATATCGCGAAGGCTCTGAGTATCTTCCCCAGAGCGAGCAGAACAGGAGAGTATCATGCGCAGTAAAGAACAGGAAAACAAGCGCCGCCAGAGACGGCGCAAGAAACAGCTCGAGCGGGCGATCCATGCGCAGTCGGTCAGCCTTGACGGGCTCGCGGAGCTCCATCCGCGCGGCGTCGTCTCGTTTGACCTCGAGATGGCCGGGGCTTTCCCCGACGACATCATCGAGATCGGGGCCATCCGCCTGCCGCTCGGCAGCGACAAGATCGAAGTCTTCCGCCGCCTGATCCGGCCGCGGACGTTCATCAACCGCACGGTGCGCAATATGACGGGCCTCACGAAGGAGGACCTCAGGGACAAGTCGACGCTCGACGTCATCCTGCCGGAGTTCCTCGACTTCGTCGACCCCGAGGACCTCGTCGTCGGCCATGCCATCGGCGACAACGATCTCCTGAGCATCAACCTCGCGCTCATGCGCATGAACCACCAGAACGGCACGAACATCCGCTTCTGCCCGCGCTATCTCGACACTGTGCGGCTCGCGCAGCAGCTCCTGCCGAAGCGCAAGAAGTACAACCTCATCGCGCTACTCGAGTCATTCGGCTGGCACTCGAAGAAGAAGCATCGCGCCTTCGAGGACGCGCTCGCCTCGTACGTCCTGCTCGAGTGCCTGCTGCAGGACAGCGAAGAGAAGCCCGACTGGCTGCCGGACCTGCTCACGCGTCAGGGCGGCCGCGAGCTCGTCCTGCAGTATCTCGACTACAAGGAAGACGCTTCCTGATGGATCTTGATGGGCTTTTGAGGACGTTTTGAGTGTGTCAACCGTAATTTTTGTAGAATCCTACAAAGATTTTTGTAAGATTCTACGATGGACACTCCCTTTTATTGGGGGGGTGCCATCCAGTATAATAATAGATGAAGGGGGTAGGTTGGCAAGCCGAAAGGCTTTATCTTGCCGGCTCCAGTCAAGTCCATTGATTTGAACGCCAACCACAAGTCAACGTGATGGGAGCCGGCGCCCTTCGACCGAAAACAACAGAGGCTGTCGCAGAGATGTGATGGCCTCTTTTTTGCATATTCTGTGCCAAGCGCGTCAGATGGTTGCGAAATGAAAGCAGCTCTGTTAAAATGATAGTCAATCTTTTTGATAAACGGTGTTTATGGTTTTGATTTGCCTGCTGCATCGAAAACGGCAGGCGGATAGATTGAGAGGCTTTTATGATAGGAGATTTGCCAAGCATCCAGCAGATGGAATGCTTCATCATATATGGGCGGGTGCAGAACTTCACGCGCGCGGCCAAGGAGGCGAACATCACGCAGTCGGCGTTCAGCGCGCAGATGAAGAATCTCGAGAGCACGCTCGGCGTCGCGCTGATCCAGCGCTCGAAGCGCGGCAGTCACCTGACGCCTGAGGGGGAGGCCTTCCTCAAGCGCATCACGACCTGGATGGACGGCCTGCACAAGATCGTCTACGACCTGCAGTCGACGGCCGCCACGCAGTCCGTCGAGCTCAATGTCGGTATCCTGCGGACGCTCGGCGACATCCAGATGAACCGCCACATCGCGCACTTCCGCCAGACGAACAAGAACCTGCGCTTCAACGTCTTTGACCTCGAGACGGACCAGATCGCGCACGCCCTGCAGGACGACCGTCTCGACGTCGTCTCGACGTACTACGTCGCCGACTCCCTGCCCGATGGCGGGGCGACAGACGAGTATGAGACCGCGCACTTCTGCTGGGACAATCTTGTCTACTACGCGCCACTCTTGCAGCCGCAGAGCGTGCCGGTCTCGCGCGAGGAAATCCTCCGTAATCCCGTCGTCATCTACCCGAAGAACTACTTCATGAACAAGACGTTCCACGCGTACTTCGCGCCCGTGCTCGAGAAGGCGGCGCCTGTCATCTCGGCGCGTCTCTCGACGCCGTATGCGATGGTCTACTACTGCCAGCAGAACGAGGCGGGGGCCCTGCTGCCCGAGCGCCTCTTGCGCACGCTCGGCTGCGAGGACGGCTGGTATGAGCTCGAGGTGCCGCTGCGCGCCGATGCCTGCTTGATCTACAAGAAGCACAGTCCCAAGATCCGCCTGATCCGCGACTATGCCGACCACGTGCTGCAGAGCTTCGGCGAGACGGCGGAGCAAGCGGAGAGGCCAGTTCACAAAAACCGATAGAATGAGAAGTTTTTTAGCAGCCCGGCGCGGTGCTCCCTCCTAAAACGGCGCAAACATCCAGAGGGGATGGACGCTGTTATGCATGCTATGCACAAAAGACAGGACTCCGAGGAATATCGATAAAATCCATAACAAATGGTGCGTGTCATCTGTTTTTACGATGACACGCATCTTTTTTATGCGCTACACAAAAACGGATCCACCCCCTATAATCAATAACTGTCATATATTTCGTTTATTCTTTGTGAGAAAGGTCGTTGATTTTATTTATGTCTTCCAAACCACGGTTATGGACAAAAGGATTCATTCTTGACACACTCGTTAATTTCCTGATTTATATCATCTACTATATGCTGATGGTCATCATCGCATCGGAGGCTATCCACTCGCTGCACGCCTCGATGAGTGAGGCTGGCCTCGCTTCCGGTATCTTCATCCTTGGCACGCTCGTCGCCCGCCTGTTCGCTGGCCGCTCGGTCGAGCTCTACGGCCGCAGGAAGATGCTGTTCGCCGGTATCCTCTTCTATCTCGCGACGACGTTCATGTACTTCGGCATCCACTCGATGGCCATGCTCTACCTCGTCCGCTGCCTCAACGGTATCGGCTACGGCATCGCTTCGACGGCGACGAGCACGATCGTCTCGACGATGATCCCGGCAGAGCGCCGCGGTGAGGGCATCAACTACTATGCCCTCTCGATGAGCCTTGCTGCCGCGATTGGCCCCTTCATCGGCATGCTCATGCAGCAGATCTTCCCGTTCAAGGATATCATTTACTTCTGCATCGCGATGATCGTCGTCTGCCTCGGTGCTGCGGCTGTCATGCACGTCGAGGAGATGGAGCTCACGGAAGAGCACCGCGCTGCCCTCAAGGAGATCCACATCGCCAACTTCCTCGAGCCGAAAGTCACGGCCATCTCGATCGTTGCCTTCTGCGTCGCCGTCTGCTACTCGAGTGTCCTGAGCTTCCTCGCATCGTATGCGGCTGAGCTCCAGCTCATGACGGCCGGCACGCTGTTCTTCGTCGTCTACGCACTCGCTGTCACGGTTGCCCGCCCGGTTGCCGGCGTCATGTTCGACCGCAAGGGTGAGGACTTCGTCATGTATCCGACGTACGCTTGCCTCGCCATCGGCCTCGTGCTGCTCTCCATCACGACGCAGAGCTGGCTGATGCTCGTTGCTGGTGTCTTCGTCGGCCTCGGCTACGGCACGTTCATGTCGAACGGCCAGGCCATCTGCGTCAAGCTCGTCAAGGAAGTCCGCATCGGCGTCGCCGTCTCGACGTACTTCATCGCGCTCGACCTCGGCCTCGGCGTTGGCCCGTACATGCTCGGCGCCTTCAAGGAGTCGCTCGGCTTCCAGGGCATCTACTTCGCTGTCGGCCTCGGCGCCGTCGGCTGTGCCGCTCTCTACTACCTGCTCTACGCACGCCGCCGCGATGCACGCGCAGCAGCTGCCGAGGGCGAGATGACGGAGAAAGAACTCGAGGCAGAGCTCGAAGAAGCTTGATTTTCCCCACCATCTCACAATACAAGATATCCTAGTGTTTTGGATTGCTCTTCCCCTGCAATCTAAGATATAAACCCCATAAAAATACCGGCCGCGTTGAGTCCCCCTCCATGCGGCCGGTATTTTCTATTTATATGTTATTGTAGAGAAATGCGCTTAGCTCGGGTCCTGTGCGAGAATGGGGGCGAGCTTTGCCTCGTCGGGTGTGATGTAGAGCGTCTTCTGGTTCGTGAAGATGACGAAGCCGGGCTTGCTGCCGGATGGCTTCTTGACGTAGCGGATTTCCGTGTAGTCGACGGGGATCTTCGACGAGCCGCGGGCCTTGCTGAAGTGCGCGGCGAGGCTGGCGGCGAGCAGGATGTCCTCTTCGCTCGGCTCCACACCGCCATTCTGCAACACGACGTGGGAGCCCGGGATGTCCTTCGTGTGGAACCACGTGTCGTTGTAGCGCGCTGTCTTGAACGTCAGCTTGTCGTTCTGGTAGTTGTTCTTGCCGACGAGGATGTCCGTGCCGTCCGGCGCGCGGAAGTGGAAGGGGCGGGCGGGCTTGTCGTTGTTCTTCTTCTTGGGCTTCTCGCGCAGGTAGCCCGCGGCGATGAGCTCGTTGTGGATCTCGGCAATCTCCGCGAGGCTTGAGGAGGCGAGCAGGGACGCCTCGATGCTCTCGAGGTAGGCGATGTTCGCCTCGCACTCGCGGCGCTGGACCTGCAGGAGCTCCTGCGCGCGCTTGAGTTTGTCGTACTTCTTGTAGCAGGCCTGCATGTTCTCGACGAGCGTCAGGCGCTGGTCGAGCGGGATCGTGATCGTTTCGCCGGTCTCGCTGTAGATGTTCGGCACAGTCACGCTCGCGTCCTCGCGGTCCTTGAACTGGTACTGGTACGTCATGAGGTTGTCGCCGCGCACCTTGAACTCCTCGGCGTTCTCGGCCGCCGCGATCTCCTCGTCGAGCTTCGTGAGCTTGTTCTCGGCGCGGTTCTTCTCGTTCTTGACGAGCTTGCGGAAGCGGTCCTTGTCGGGCAGCACGTAGGAACCGAGCAGGCTGTCGGCCTTCTCGAGCATCGCGCTGATCGTCGGGAAGGTCAGCACAGTCGCCTCGGGCAGGTAGTGGAGCGGGAAGGCGGCCATGGCGAGTACCTTCTGGTTCTCGCCGAGCAGCAGCACGGCCTTGTCCTCCGGCGCGTCGGCATCGCCCGCATGCAAGGCCGATTCGCGGATCTCCTTGAGTGCATCTTCGACGGCCGCAAAATCGGCCTCGTCGAGCGCTTCGATGCGCATGGAGGGCGCGAGGCCCGCCGAGAAGCAGACTTCCTTCGCCGAGACCGGACCGAAGCCCATGCAGGCGGCCAGCAGTGCCTTGTCGAGGCGCAGCGAGGGGTCGGCCTTGACGATGGCCATGATATCGGCGATTGCGTCGGTGAAGAGGTCTTTCTTCTCCTGTCCGGGCGGCAGCTCGTAGGCCTGTCCCGGCAGGACGGTGCGCACGCGGCTGCTGTTCGCACCGATTTTGCGCAGCGCGTCGATGATGACGCCGTCCTGCACGAGGATGATGTTGCTGTACTTGCCCATGAGCTCGAGCACGAGCGTCTTCGTCACGATGCGGCCGCCCGCGGCCAGCGAGTCGATGTCGATGAGCAGTAGACGGTCGAGGCCGTGCTGGCGGACCTGCGCGATGCGGCCCGTCTCGATCTGCTTGCGCAGGACCATGCAGAAGACGGGCGGCTCAGGCGGGTTCTCGAGATTCTTCTCGAGCAGGTGGGCCGACGGGTTCTGCGAGTTGATGGAGATGTGCAGCAGGAAATTCTGTCCGGGCTGGCGCACGGACAGGATGATGGATTGCTTATTTGGCTGGGTGATCTTGTCGATGCGGCCGCCCGCGAGCGCTGTATGGAGCTCGCGCGTCAGCGGGTGCATCGAGAAGCCGTCAAGACTCATATGGATTCCTCATTCCTTCTATATATAATAGGTACAGAAAATATTGTACCATCTGCCGCGAAGGAACTCAAGTAGACACACAAGCACAGATGTACGGAAAGGGGTTGCAAGGAGCGACTAAAACAAGTACAATAAAAAGATAGAGAAAAAGGAGGAATTCCTCATGAAATTTTCAAAATGGCAGGGCTGCGGCAATGACTTTGTCTTAGTCGACTGCTTCAAGGAAAACGTAAGCGACTTCGCCGCGTTTGCGAAGAAGGTCTGCGACCGCCACTACGGCATCGGCGGTGACGGCGTGCTCTACGTGCTGCCGTCTGACAAGGCGGACTTCCGCATGCGCATCTTCAATACGGACGGCAGTGAGGCGGAGATGTGTGGCAACGGCATCCGCTGCTTCGCGCGCTATCTCCACGACTTTGGCCTGACTGAGAAAGAGGAGTTCACGGTCGAGACGGGCGCGGGCATCCTCGTGCCGCGCCTGCAGATTGAGGCGGGCAAGGTCACGGGCGTGCGCGTCGACATGGGCGAGCCGGTGCTCGAGGGCGAGAAGATTCCCGTCACAGGCTTCGGCATGAACCGTGTCATCGAGGAGGACATCGAGGTCAAGGGCAAGACCTACAAGATGACCTGCGTCTCGATGGGCAACCCGCATTGCGTCATCTTCGTCGAGGATGCAGAGGCCTTTCCAATCTACGAGCTCGGCGCTTCGTTTGAGTCGCATCCGGCCTTCCCGCGCAAGACGAATACGGAATTCGTCGAGGTGCGCGACCGCCAGCATGTGCGCATGCGCGTCTGGGAGCGCGGCGCTGCCGTGACGCTCGCCTGCGGCACGGGCTCGTGCGCGACGGCCGTCGCCGGTGTGCTGACGGGCCGCACGGACCGCAAGGTCGAGGTCGAGCTCGACGGCGGCAAGCTCACGGTCGAGTGGGACGAGGCGACGAACCACGTCTTTATGACGGGGCCGGCGGAGCTCGTCTTCACGGGCGAGATTGCGGACTGATGGGGGCGGCACTATGATCAGGAGCATGACAGGCTTCGGCACGGCCACCGCCGAGAATGAGGACTACAAGGTCGCAGTCGAACTGAAGGCCGTCAACCAGCGCTTCTTGGAGCTGGCCTTCCACATGCCGCATCCGCTCGCGCCGTTCGAGGACAGTCTGCGCCGCCTCGTGCGCCAGACGGCCTCGCGCGGCAAGGTCGACATCTTCGTCACGTACCTCGACAAGCGCGAGCGCGCAGCTTCCATCCGCGTCGATAAGCAGCTCGCAGCCTCGTACCACGCGGCGCTCGACGAGCTCAGCGACTACCTGCACCTCGCGCGTCCCGACGACGTCATGCAGGTCGCCGCATATCCTGATGTCTTGCAGGTCGAGAAGGATGAAGAGCTCGAAGGCTTCGAGCCCCTGCTGCTCGAGGCGGCGGGGAAGGCGCTAAAAGGCTTTGACGCGATGCGCCAGACTGAGGGCGCGAACATCGCGCAGGATTTTTATCGGCGCATCGAATCGCTCGAGGTGTCCGTCGAGAAGCTCAAGGCGCTGGCCCCGGCCATCGTGCAGACCTACCGCGCGCGCATCGAGAAGACCCTGCAGGAGCTCCTTGCGGAGCAGGAAATCGACGAGACGCGCATCATCCAAGAGACGGCGCTCTATGCCGACAAGGTCAACTACACGGAGGAGGTCGTGCGGCTCGGCAGCCATTTCCAGCAGTTCCGCGCGATCCTCGAGTCGGCGGACAGCCCGATTGGCCGTAAGCTCGACTTCCTGATCCAGGAGATGAACCGCGAGACGAACACGATCGCCTCGAAGGCCAACTCTGCCGAGGCCGCCCAGCTCGTCGTCGACATGAAGAGCGAGATCGAGAAGCTGCGCGAGCAGGTCCAGAACATCGAGTGAGGGCATGGCAGGTACGGCATTACAGCATGAAGGAGCATAGCAAATGGATATCAGCTTAATCAACATCGGCTTTGGCAACATCATATCCGCGAACCGCATCGTCGCGATCGTGAGCCCGGAGTCGGCGCCCATCAAGCGCATCATCCAGGAGGCGCGCGACAATGAGCGCCTGATTGATGCGACATACGGCCGCCGCACGCGCTCCGTCGTCGTCATGGACAGCGACCACGTCGTGCTGTCCTCCGTGCAGCCGGAGACCATCACGCACCGCATCCTCGTCGAGGACGACCCGCGCGAGATCGCAAAAGCCAATAAAGCAGGAATGAATAAAGGAAAAGATGAGGTAGAATGAGCAAAGGGTTATTGATTGTCATTTCGGGGCCTTCGGGAACGGGCAAGGGCACAGTCTGTGCCGAGCTCCTCTCGCAGACGCCAGAGCTTGCCTACTCAATCTCCGCGACGACGCGCCAGCCGCGTGACGGCGAGGTCGACGGCAAGAACTACTACTTCCTGACGAAGGAAGCGTTCGAGAAGATGATCGGGGAGGGCGGCTTCCTCGAGTACGCCAACGTCTACGGCAACTACTACGGCACACCGCTCGGCAAGATCGAGGAGCGCCGCGAGGCTGGCCAGGACATCCTCCTGGAGATCGATACGCAGGGCGCGCTCAACGTCATGAAGCGCTGCCCGGACGGGCTCTTCATCTTCCTGCTGCCGCCGTCCCTGCCGGAGCTCGAGCGCCGCATCCGCGGCCGCGGCTCAGAGACGGAGGAGTCGCTGGCGCGCCGCCTCGGCTCCGCCAAGAAGGAGATCGAGATTGGCCGCAGCTACACGTTTGTCGTCATCAACGACACCGTGCGCCAGGCCGTGAAGCGCATCAAGGCCATCATGGTCGCTGAGCACTGCCGCCGTGATAAAGAAGAATTGATTGATGAGGTGTTGGAATAATGAAAACGAATACAGTTGAGATGAGCATGGTCAATCCGTCCACGGATGAACTGATGAAGAAAGTCGACAGCCGCTACGGCCTCGTCGTACTCGCCGCTAAGCGCGCACGCCAGCTCTTAGACGGCGCCGAGCTCAAGGCGACGAAAGCACGTTCGACGAAGAACGTGACGAACGCACTCGAGGAGATCGCCGAGGGCAAGATCTCGTACGAGCTCGATATCGACCAGTAAAAAAACGCTTGAGGAAATAGCAGAGGAGGCAGATGCAGCCGTATGGAACAGCAGAACGCAACTGCCCTTGCGGGCAAGAAGATCGTGCTCGGCGTGACGGGCGGCATCGCCGCCTACAAGGCCGTCGAGATCACGAGCCGTTTGCGCAAGGCCGGCGCCGAGGTCCACACCATCATGACGCGCGGCGCGGAGAACTTCGTCACGGAGCTGACGTTCCGCGAGATCAGCAATCAGCCGGTGACGACTGACATGTGGGCCAAGGTGCCGCACTACCACGTCGAGCACATCGCGCTCGCCACACTCGCCGACGCCGTGCTGATTGCGCCGGCGACGGCCAACGTCATCGCCAAGGCCGCGGCGGGCATTGCCGACGACATGTTGACGACGACCCTGCTCGCGACAAAGGCACCTGTATTCGCCGCGCCCGCGATGAACACGAACATGTACGAAGCCCCCGTGACGCAGCGCAACCTGCGCGACCTCGCCGCAAGGGGCTGGCACATCATCGAGCCCGCGAGCGGCATGCTCGCCTGCGGCGTAGAGGGCAAAGGCCGTCTGCCCGAGCCCGCCGCCATCGTGCAGGAGCTCATGGCGTTCTTCGCCAAGGGGCAGGCACTCGCCGGCCGCAAGGTCCTCGTGACCGCCGGTGGCACGATCGAGCCGCTCGACCCCGTGCGCTACCTCGGCAACCGCTCGACGGGCCGCATGGGCTACGCGATTGCGCAGCAGGCCGCGAGCCGCGGCGCCGAAGTCGTGCTCATCTCCGGCCCGAGCGCCCTGCCCGTGCCCGAAGGCGTGCGCATCGTGCGCGTCGAGACGGCAAGACAGATGCGCGAAGCCGTGCTCAAGGAGTATCCGACCACGGATGTCGTCATCAAGGCGGCCGCCGTCGCCGACTACCGGCCCAAGGTCGTCGCAGCGGACAAGATCAAGAAGCAGGAAGGGGAGTTCACGCTCGTGCTCGAGCGCAACCCCGACATCCTCTACGAGCTCGGCCAGAAGAAAGCGCATCAGGTCCTCGTCGGCTTCGCCGCAGAGACCCAGCACGTCGAGGACTACGCCAAAGGCAAGCTCCAGAAGAAGAACCTCGACTTTATCGTCGCCAACGACGTCTCCGCAAAAGACGCAGGCTTCGGTACCGAGACCAACCGCGTCAAGATCTTCGCGCGCGACGGCCGCATGTGGGACTACCCGCTCATGAGTAAGAGCGAGATCGGCGGGATCATCCTCGACCATGTGCAGGAGAAGTTGGGGTGACGATGCTGCAGCAATAGATGCTGGTTTTGAGTTGACATCTCGACGGGGCGGGGGCGTATATTCCGGCTTCGGAAGCTCCGCGAAATGGGGCCTATGCTGGACTTCACGGCTATGCCAGTTCGCCGCCTGCCGCGGCGTTCTGACATCGTGGACAGACGCAGGTAAAGACTTAGGCCCCAGCCCTGCGGGCAGTCGCTCCGCTTCCTGCAGGCGGAACACACGCCCCCGCCCTGAGCCACTTTTGACTGCTCGTCGCTCGGAACGGAGTGTTTCTTTTGTAGAAGATGATGACGCATCGTAACTGAGGGTGGGGGAATATATTTCGCCTGCAGGCGGCGCAGTACTTACCCGAAGGGTGTGCCCCGCGCATCTTTTGGGAGAGAAGACGATGTGAGTACGACGCGGCAGGCGGCGAAGCAGCCTCTATCTGAGAGGTTTCATGGGGCACATTTGCGGAGCCGCCGAAGCCGAAATATATTTCACCGCCCCCTTGCTAAAAGTTCCTTTATGCAAGGCGTTGCTCATTTAACGGAGTGACGAAACCGGAAGGGGTACTTCCCCGCCACGCTACGATGTAAAAAAAAGGCTGCCGCTTTTACGCGACAGCTCTTTTTATAGAGTCTGCTCTCTTATTTCTTTGCCTTTGCGTTCTTCGCATTTTCCTGCGGTGCGAACGGCGTCAGGGCGAAGTAGTCGAGCTCGCCTTTGCTGTTGAAGATGAACTCGCAGCGGACGACTTTTGCCTTGTCGAAGCTCATGAGGTAGATGACCTGGTCCGTCTTGTCGAAGCGCGTCCACGAGACGAAGCGGCTTTCCTTGAGCGTGCCGAGCTCTTTGCTCATGCGCTCCTGGGCTTTCTGCATCTCGGATGCCTTGACGTTCTTCTTGGCGTCAGCGCTCATGATGTTGAGTGCTGCAGCGGAGTCCTTCTTGACAAGCATGGAGTCAATCCACTGATTCGACAGCGCCTCTTCATTTGCGAATGCCGTGGTATTGGCAGACGGAGCGGCCATGGCCGTTGCCGGTAGGATCAGCAGGCAGAGCATCATCGCGAGTAAATAGATTTTTTTCATAAAAACACCTCCTGACAGCCATTGTACCGCATTTGCATCTTTCGTGTAAAGCGGTTCTTGCGAATGCTGGAGAATATCTGCGTTTGGCCAGGGGCGTGTATTACGTTGTGTTTTATATCGATACGATAGTTCAGGATATGGAGGTTAAGGTTTTGCTCGAACAGTTTTCGTTCACGATGGGCGGCCCGCTGACGTCGGGCTGCTGGAGGATTGAGGTGGCCGTGCGCGAGCGCAAGGTCTATGTCGGGGCAGTAGAGGCAGCATCCTTGGAAGAACTGCCGGAGGCCATCGCGCAGGAGGAGCTTGCGGAGCTGCCGAGCGGCCGCCGCTGGCTGCGCAAGCTCGACAAGCTCGCGATTGCGCAGCGCTGGCGCTCGCGCTTCGTCGCGGAGACGCCGCTCGCGGCCGACACGAAGTGGCAGCTCCTCTACAAGGAGCAGGGGAAGAGTGCGCGCCACATCACGGGCCTCGGGGCGTTTCCCGAGAACTGGGCGTCCTTTCTCGACTGCCTCAATGAGCTGCCGGGCGTCGCCATCCGCCAGGAGAACCACCTCGAGCACATCCGCTTCCTGCTCATCGAGAAGGTGCCCGTCATCACGGGGCGCAAGAAGACCATCGTCGAGCTGCGCGAGAAGCTCGTCATCGACCGTCGCAAACGCATGATCCTCTACAACCGCCACAAGGAGGACTTCGGCACGGAGCGCCACGCCTACGAGCTGCCGAAGGCCGTGAGCCAGCTGCTCGACGCGCTCGACAAGCCTGAGCCGTTCGAGCAGCGCCTGCACGTGCGCTGCATCGACGGCTCGGACACGGGCGCGCGGCTCATCGTGCGCTGGCAGCGCCACGACCGCCTCGAGGCCGGCCTGACCTGCCATTACGACGCGCAGGACATGCCGCTCGACTGGCCGCTCTTCCTGCGCATGCTGCACGAGGCCATGGGCGGCATCCGCGGCCGCTTCTTCGCGCTCGACCGCTTCCCGTTGGCCGATGCCACCGCGTCCGTCCGCCAGCCCTGAAGCTTTGATGTAGCAGATGAATTGACAGGTCGGAGAATCCTGCTATACTAAATAAAGATTAAAGATTGAACGCAGTATGCGAGAGAAGGGGTATCCTATGCAGATTTCCAGCCGTTTCACCATCGCGGTCCACATCTTTGCCTGCATCGAGGCATTCGGGGACCAGCACAAGCTCACGAGCGACTTCCTCGCGGGCAGTGTCAATGTCAACCCCGTCATCATCCGCAAGACGATGTCCCAGCTCCAGAAGGCCGGGCTCATCAAGGTCGCGCGCGGTACGGGCGGCATCAAGATCACGCGTCCACTTGATGAGATCACGCTCTTGGACGTCTTCCAGGCGGTTGAGGCGCTCGACCACAAGCAGCTCTTCCACTTCCACGACAATCCGAATCCGGCCTGCCCGGTCGGCCGCAACATCCACAATATCCTCGATGGCCACCTGCATGATGCGCAGCGCGCGCTCGAGCAGGAGCTCGCGCGGACGACGCTGGCAGATATCCAGAGAGAGACGACAGCTTGCCTGCAGCACGATGCTGCCGCGGGCCAGCAGGGATGATGGGGGCGCCGCATGAATAAGATCCTTGCCCTCGCGCAGCAGCACGAGCGCGCACTGGCACTCGTTGCCGCCATCGTGCTCGTCTTGCTCGGCAACAGCCAGCTGGCCATCACTGACCCCGTCGAGTCGAACTACGCCCTGACGGCCAAGGAGATGCTGGCCTCTGGTGATTTCATCTCGCCGCGCATCTACGGCAATTACTGGTACGACAAGCCGATTTTCTTCTACTGGGAGCTCATCGCATCGTTCCAGCTCTTCGGCACGAGCGAATTCGCCGCGCGCTTTTTCCCCGCGGTCTTCTCCGTGCTCAATGTGCTCGAGACGTATTACTTCGCGCGCAAGCTCTACGACAGGAGCACAGCGCTCGTCTCGGCCATCCTCTTCGGCTCGACGATCGCCTTCTTCTACCTCTCGAAGGCCGTCATCACGGACATGACCTTCGTCTTCTTCTTCAACGCCGTGCTCATTGCCTTCTACCTCGCGTACCGCAGCGGCAGGCGCGGGCTCTACATCCTGGCCTTCTTCTTCTCGGGGCTGACCGTGCTGACGAAGGGGCCAATCGGTTTCTTGCTGCCGGGCTTCATCCTGCTCGTCTTCCTCTGCGTGAGGCGGCGGGCAAAGGAGCTCCTGCACATGATGTGGCTGCCCGGCATGGCCATCTTCCTCGTCGTCGGCGGCTCGTGGTACTACGTCATGTACACGCTGCACGGCATGGACTTCATCGACACGTTCTTCGGCGTGCACAACTTCCTGCGCGCGCGCGTGGCCGAGCATGCGCGCGACGACGTCTGGTACTACTATACATTGATCTTCCTCGTGGGCTTCGCCCCGTGGTCGTTCATCGTGCTCTACCAGATCAAGAAACGCTGGGCGGAGCTCAAGGCGCGCGTGCGCGAGCGGCGCTTCAGCGATGCGGCGATCTTCCTCTTTGTCTGGGCCATTCTCGTCAACCTGTTCTTCCAGTGCATGGCGACGAAGTACGTCACCTACACGCAGCCGGCCTTCCTGCCGATGGCCATTCTCGCGGGCCGTTTCCTGCTGCCGAAGATGCGCCTTGTCAAGCGGGTTGCCGCCTGCTTCTACGTCCTCTACGCCGTGCTGATCTTCTCGGCCGCTATCCCGCTCTGCGACCAGCAGTCGGGGCGCTCGACGGCCGCTGCATTAAGAAATCTTAATCCAGATGGTGCCCTCGTCGTTAACTACGGCGATCATAATAATGACCGTATCCACTACAGGACCTCGACGGTGTTCTACTACGGGGCGAACATCCCCGAGCTCATCGGGCGCAGGGAACTCGATGACGTCCAGCCGGGCGGCATGAACTGGAACGCGAAGAACGTCATGCCGTTCCTCGCCTATGAGGACATGCCGGCGGAGACGCCAATCTTCATCATCTGCGAGACGGAGCGGCTGCCGTTCCTGCGCGGCCGCCTCGCGGACAGCGCCCTCGAGAAGGTCTATGAGACACACGACACGACCATCGTCAAGGCCATCATGCCGCAGCGCCGCATTAGTGATACAGCGGACGGCGCGGATGGTGAAGCATCGAAATGATGTCGAAATGATAGAGAAGGGAAGCCTTGTTCATGAAGAAAAAGAGACTGTCCATCGTCGTACCCGTCTACAACGAAGAGGATAATCTGCAGCACTTTTACGAAGCCGTCCGCCAGACGATGGCCGGTCTTGACCTCGACTGGGAGATCATCTTTGTCGACGATGGCTCGCGCGACAAGAGCCGCGCCATCCTCGCACGGCTCGAGCGCGAGGACGCGCGCGTCCAGCCGATGCTGCTCGCGCGCAACTACGGCCACCAGCTCGCGCTGACCTGCGGCCTCGACCATGCGGACGGCGATGTCGTCATCACGATGGACGGCGACATGCAGCACCCGCCCGAGCTCATCCCGGCGCTCCTGAAGTACTGGCATGAAGGCTACGATGTCGTGCAGACGATCCGCGATGCGACGCGCGACGCCTCGTGGCTCAAGCGCACGACATCTGGAGGCTACTACAAGTTCCTCAACCTCATCTCCGAGGTGCCCGTGCAGCCGGGCGGCTCCGACTTCCGCCTGATGGACCGCAAGGCTGTGTTGGCCTTTCGCCGCTACCGCGAGCACGCGCGCTTCATCCGCGGCCTCATCGGTGCGATGGGCTTCCGCCAGAAGCAGCTGCACTTCACGGCGCCGCCGCGCTTCGCGGGCAGCTCGAAGTTCTCGCCGCGCAAGATGTGGCGGCTCGCCGTCGACGGCGTCTTCACGTGTTCGACCTTCCCGCTGCGCCTCGGCCTCTACTTCGGCATGGCGAGCCTCTTCGCGAGCGGCTGTGTCTTCCTGCACGTGCTCTACGAGACGTTCGTCAGCGAGGACACGACGGCCGGCTGGCCGACGATCATGGCCTGCCTCTTGTTCTTCGGCGGCATGCAGCTCCTGATCCTCGGCATCATCGGCGAGTACCTCGGCCGCACCTACGAGGAGACGAAGCGCCGCCCGCTCTATCTCTTAGAGCGCGGCAAGCCTGAAGACCTCGCGCACGGGCTCGACGATACGGTGGCCGCTGAGGCCATCGCCATGGCCAACGACAGCGCCGAAGAGCCGGAGGCTGCCCATGAGAGTTGACTGGCAGACGGTCAAGCATCATTTCTTCACGCGCGCCTTCCTGCTCTTCCTCGTCGTCGGCACGATCAACACCTTCCTCTGCAGTTTCCTCGCGACGGTCATCGAGCCGCTCGTCGGCAACGCCAATCTCGCGTTCAACATCGGCTATCTCTTGAGCAATGGTAATGCGTATCTTCTCAACAGCCTCTTTGTCTTCCCGACGCGCATGACGCTTGTGCGCTACGTGAAGTTCTTCCTCTCGTACGTGCCGAACTACATCATCCAGAATGCGATCGTCTTCGTCGCGTACAATCTGCTCGGCCTGCCGTCAATCGCGAGCTACCTGCTCGCCGCCACCCTCGGCGTGCCGATCACCTTCCTCTGCGTCAAGATCTTCGCCTTTGGCCGCCACTGAATCATAAATATCACACATGTACATGGAGTGTGATATTTATCACATGTATGTGAGATTTGCTGTTGACGGCCTGCGTTTATCCATGCTATTCTCAATACCATATTCAGTAACTGACCAGCAAATGGAGGTTCCTGTGTGCCTTGGAGTCATTGTGCTCTGAAGCGCGCGGAGCCTCCGTTTTTATTTTGGAAAAGCAAGAGCAAGAGTTCAGATAGGAGAGATAGTATGACGTTTGCCAATCGCAATGAGCAGTGGAAGCACGATAAGGACGGGCTCGAGATCATCAAGGAGATCCCGGCCCTTGCGGATAAAGCCTTCAAGGACATTGACCCGGGCGATGTCGAGCGCCTCAAGTGGGCGGGCATCTATGCGCAGCGGCCGCGCGACGGCCACTTCCTCGTGCGCGTCAAGCTGCCGTCGGGCCAGCTGACGGCGGAGCAGGCCGAAGTGCTTGCAGATCTTGCCGCCGAGTACGGCAAGGGCGAGCTCCAGATCACGATCCGCCAAGCCGTGCAGATCCACAACATCACGCTGCGCGATGCCTGTGACATCCTGCCGCGCCTCAAAGCCGTGGGCCTTAGCTCCGTCGAGGCCTGCGGCGACGTGCCGCGCACGATCCTCGGCAACCCGCTGGCCGGCGTCGATGCGGAGGAGCTCCTCGACACGCGCCCGATCGTCGAGGAGGTCTTCCAGTTCTTCCTCGGCAACCGCGCCTTTTCGAACCTGCCGCGCAAGTTCAAGGTCTCCATCTCGGCGAACCCGCACGATGCCGGCTTCGCGCGCATCAACGACCTCGCCTTCGTGCCGGCCAAGCGCGAGGGGGAAGTGGGCTTCATGGCTTACGTCGGCGGCGGCCTCTCGGCGGAGCCGTATCTCGCCGAGCGCCTGCCGTTCTTTATCCGCCCAGCGGAGGTCAAGGCTGTAGCGATTGCCGTCGCGACGATCTTCCGCGACGATGGCTACCGCGAGAAGCGCAATCACTGCCGTCTCAAGTACCTCGTGGCCGACCTCGGTGCTGAGGCAGTAGCGGCGAAAGTCGAGGCGCAGACGGGCGCGCTGCTGCGCGGCGGCGAGGAGGTCACGGCGCCGTGGAACTACGGCCGCTTCTACGGCGTTCACGCGCAGAAGCAGGCAGGCCTAAGCTACGTCGGCGTCCATGTGACGAACGGCCATATCGCCGCCGAAGATCTCAAGTCGTTTGCGGCACTTGCCAAGCGCTATGGTCAGGGACGCCTGCGCACGACGAACTCGCAGAACCTCGTTCTGCTCGACATCCCTGAGCGCGCGGTCGAAGCACTGCTGCAGCAGGAGATTTTCAAGGCCTATCCGACAGAGCCGGGCTTCTTCACGGGCTACGCTTCCTCGTGCACGGGCAATGCCTACTGCAACTTCGCGCCGATTGAGACGAAGCACCGCCTGCACGCGCTGACGGTGGCGCTCGACGCGGCCTTCCCGGAAGTCGGCCAGCCGCTGCGCGTCAACCTCACGGGCTGCTTCCACGCCTGCGCGCAGCCGCAGGTCGCCGATATCGGCCTGACGGGCGGCCGCGCGCGCGTCGGTGAGGAGACCGTGCCCGTCTACACGGTCATGGTCGGCGGCCATCTCGGCAAAGAGGCGGCGTTTGCTGCGCCGCTCGAGGGCCGCGTGGCCGACGCCAATCTCGAAGCTCTGCTCAAGGCGCTTGTCCAGCAGTACCTCGACCTGCGCGAGGCGGGCGAGCCGTTCCACGCGACCGTCGCGCGCACGGGCCGCGACGCATGGCAGTCGGTCGTCGACCAATACGCAGTCGGCAATAACGGTTGACAATGTTACAGAGTCCGACTATAATAAGAACTGCAATTGCATAGCTGGGGAGCTTGTGGCCGATGGCACAGCAGGCTGAGAGGGGACTCGTGGTCCCGACCCGTGAACCTGATTTGGATAATGCCAACGTAGGGAGCAGCGCTTTGCCGCAGGGCAGGCGCGAGATTCGCAGATGAGTGAAGGAAGACCAATCGGGTCTTCCTTCTTTTTTTTGTGTGGACAGCATGGAGGCAGTGTTATGGTCAAGATCAATGGAGAAGCACAGGCAAGAGACGGCATGATGCTCTTGGACTTCCTGAAGGAGGCCGGCTACGACAGCCGGGCGGTCGCCGTCGAGTACAACGGCGCGATTCTCGAGAAAGCGGCGTACGAGACGACCGTGCTGCAGGACAGTGACGTTGTCGAGGTCGTCTGCTTTATGGGCGGTGGTGCTGGCTGCGATGAGGACAGCTTCACGCTCGGCGGCCACACGTTCCACTCGCGCTTCATCCTGGGTTCGGGCAAGTACTCGCTCGATCTCATCGATGCGGCCGTGCGCTATGCAGAGGCAGAGCTCGTCACGGTGGCTGTGCGCCGCGCGAACACGAAGGAGAAGGAGAACATCCTCGACTACGTGCCGAAGAACGTCACCCTGCTGCCCAATACGTCTGGTGCCCGCACGGCAGAGGAAGCCGTGCGCATCGCGCACCTCGCCAAGGCACTCGGCTGCGGCGACTTCGTCAAGATCGAGATCATGCGCGACTCGAAGTACCTGCTGCCCGACAACAATGAGACGATCCGCGCGACGGAGATTCTCGCCAAGGAAGGCTTCGTCGTGCTGCCGTACATGTACCCGGACCTCTACGCCGCCCGCGCGCTCGTCGACGCCGGTGCCGCCGCCGTCATGCCACTCGCCGCGCCAATCGGCTCGAACAAGGGTCTCGCGACGAAGGAATTCCTGCAGATCCTCATCGATGAGATCGACCTGCCGATCATCGTCGACGCCGGCATCGGCAAGCCGTCGGAGGCCTGCGCGGCGATGGAGATGGGCGCCGCGGCCATCATGGCCAACACGGCCCTCGCGACGGCCGGCGACGTGCCGCTCATGGCCTCGGCCTTCCGCGATGCGATACGCGCCGGCCGCAAGGCATACCTCTCCGGCCTTGGCCGCGTACTGACGCGCGGTGCCGCCGCTTCCGACCCGCTGACGGGCTTCCTTCATGATTGAACATGACGCAGTGACAGAGAACAAGAAAGGAAGCGCATCATATGCCAGAACAGCACGCAAAAAATAATTTCTTCATCGACTCGGATAAGCTCAGCGAGGCGGCGCTCGCCAAGAAGCACCGGCTTGAGACGGACCCCTCGAGCCGCACGGACCCGATGGCCTACTGGCCCGACATGGAGCAGATCGACCCGACCGTGCGCGAGACGGTCATCGCGGCCATGAACGGGTACGACCCGAGTGTCTACACCATCCTCGACGCCAAGCGCGCGCTCGACCACGAGACCTGCACCATCGAGGACTTCAAGGCGCTGCTCTCGCCGGCCGCCCTGCCGCTTCTCGAGCAGATGGCCGAGCGCGCGAGCCGCGAGACAAGCCGCCACTTTGGCAACACGGTCTACCTCTTCACGCCGCTTTACATCGCCAACTACTGCGAGAACTACTGCGTCTACTGCGGCTTCAACTGCTACAACGACATCCACCGGCTGCAGCTCAGCAAGGAGGAGATCGAGCACGAGATGCAGGTCATCGCCCAGAGCGGCATGGAGGAGATCCTCATGCTGACGGGCGAGAGCAAGGAGAAGAGCAGCGTCGCCTACATCGGCGAGGCCTGCAAGCTCGCGCGCAAGTACTTCCGCAACGTCGGCCTCGAGGTCTATCCGATGAACGTCGCCGACTACCGCTACCTGCACGAGTGCGGCGCCGACTACGTCACCGTCTTCCAGGAGACGTACGACGTCAAGAAATACGAGACGCTGCACCTCATGGGCCACAAGCGCGTCTGGCCCTACCGCTTTGAGGCGCAGGAGCGCGCCCTGATGGGCGGCATGCGCGGCGTCGGCTTCTCAGCGCTCCTCGGCCTCGCCGACTTCCGCAAAGATGCCCTCGCGACGGCGCTGCACGTCTACTACCTGCAGCGCAAGTACCCGCAGGCCGAGTTCTCGCTCTCGTGCCCGCGCCTGCGCCCGATCATCAACAATGAGAAGATCAACCCGCAGGACGTCGGCGAACGCCAGCTCTGTCAGATCCTCTGCGCTTACCGCATCTTCCTGCCATACGTCGGCATCACCGTCTCCTCGCGCGAGAGCGCGGCCTTCCGCAACGGCATCGTGAAGATCGCCGCGACGAAGATCTCCGCCGGCGTCTCGACGGGCATCGGCGACCACGAAGAGAAATACACGGGGAAGGGAGAGGGCGAGACCGGCGACGCGCAGTTCGAGATCTGCGACAACCGCAGCCTGCGCCGCATGTACGAGGACATGGCCGACGAGGGGTTACAGCCCGTGCTCAATGATTATGTGTATCTCTAAGAAATTTCCTCCTGCAAGGCAGGAGAAACAGTCCGAGACACTCAACCGGCTGTTCTGTATAACCAACCGCCATCTCTTTGAACATATTGAAACTGAGGGCGGCCAGCCGTCTTTCTTAGCACGCCTCGAGCGGATTGCCGCCGCGCATCCCGCAGCCATCGTCTTGCGCGAGAAGGACATGGAGGAGGGGGACTACGAGGCACTCGCAAGAGAGGTGCAGGCTATCTGCCGCCGCCATCAGGTGCCCTTTATCGCGCATACCTATGCAAGAGTAGCCGCGCAGCTCGGCGCTGACGCCCTTCATCTGCCGCTGCCGCTCCTGCGCAGACTGCGCGAGAGCAGGGAGGCCCTGCCTGCACATCTCGGCACCTCATGTCACTCGCTCGAAGACGTGCGCGAGGCAGAGCGGCTCGGCTGCTCGTATCTCATCGCGGGCCACATCTACGCGACCACGTGCAAGCCGGGCCTGCCGCCGCGTGGCCTCGCCTTCCTGCGCGCGGTCACAGCGGCCACGGAGCTTCCCGTCTACGCGATCGGCGGCATCACGCCTGCACGCCTCAAAGAGGTCCTCGCGGCCGGTGCCGCGGGCGGTTGCGCGATGAGCTCCCTGATGCGGGGAGACCTCTGGCTGCCTGAAAATAATCGGTGACTTTTCTCACAGCATGTTGACTTTTTGCACGAGTGGCAGTATAATAGCCATAAATTGTTAAACATATTTATGAACTATGTATTAACAGGCATAAGCGAGTCATTCGTCAACGAAAGCTCATGATACGTCCTGTGGCGGGAGTCTGTCTGCTCCCAGGCCAAGGGGATTTTATCATGGGCTTTTTGCATTATGGAGGGATATTCATGAAACTGACAGTAAACGGCAAGGAACTGACCATTGAGAAGTCCATCAACCTCAAGGAACTGCTCACCGTCGCCAAGGCGGAGCAGCCCGACTACGTGACCGTCGAGCTCAACGGCGAGTTCGTCGACCACTCGGGCTTCGAGACGACGTTCGTCAAGGACGGCGACAAAGTGGAATTCCTCTACTTCATGGGAGGCGGTGCAAGATGAGCTCTCTGACGAACGAACAGATCGAACGCTATTCCCGCCACATCATCCTCGACAAAGTCGGCGGCAAGGGGCAGGAGAAACTGCTCTCCGGCAAGGTGCTCGTCATCGGCACGGGCGGCCTCGGCGCACCGGCTGCGATGTATCTCGCAGCCGCCGGCGTCGGCACCATCGGCCTCGTCGACTTCGACGTCGTCGACCTCTCGAACCTGCAGCGCCAGATCATCCACCAGACGAAGGACGTCGGCAAGGCCAAGGTACAGTCGGGCCAGGAGACCATCGCGGCGATGAACCCCGACGTCGAGGTCCACACCTACAACGAGATGGTGACCTCAAAGAACATCCGCGACATCATCCGCGACCAGGACTACGACTTCATCATCGACGGCACCGACAACTTCCCCGCGAAGTTCCTGATCAACGACGCCTGCGTCTTCGAGAAGAAGGCCTTCTCCCATGCAGGCATCATCCGCTTCCAGGGCCAGCTCATGACCTACGTGCCGGGCAAAGGTCCGTGCTACCGCTGCGTCTTCCCGACGATGCCGCCGAAAGACGCCGTGCCGACCTGCCGCCAGGCCGGCGTGCTCGGCGTCATGGGCGGCGTCATCGGCACCCTGCAGGCGACCGAGGCCCTCAAGTACATCCTCGGCATCGGCGACCTGCTGACAGGGTACCTGCTGACCTACGACGCTCTGACGATGACCTTCCGCAAGATCAAGATCCCGCGCAACCCGAACTGCGGCATCTGCAGCGACCACCCGACCATCACCGAGCTCATCGACTACGAGCAGCCCGCCTGCGACCTGCGCCATCACTGAGGAGTGAAAGCATGATCATTCACCTGAAACTCGAAGATTATCTCGCGATGGTGCGCCACGCGAGAGAGACCGCACCGATTGAAGACTGCGGCCTCCTCGGAGGCCGCATCGACGAAGCCACCGGCGAGAAATTCGTCGAGAAAGTCTTCTTTCTGACGAACACCGACCACAGCGAAGAACACTTCTCCCTCGACCCCAAAGAGCAGTTCGCCGCCGTCAAAGAGCTGCGAGCCCAAGGCCTCGACCTCCTCGGCAACTGGCACAGCCACCCCGCATCCCCCTCGCGCCCAAGCGAAGAAGACAAGCGCCTCGCCTACGACAGCCGCGCCAGTTACTTCATCCTCTCATTAAACGGCGGCGAACCCGTCCTCAACAGCTTCCATATCGAGAAACAGAAAGAGGCAACCAAGGAGGATTTGCGCATCCGCTGAGTCTGACCTCATCGGTGATGAGCTGAGAGGAGCACCTCGGACATCCGAGCATTTCAGGAAGTGAGGGAGGGGCTGGCCCTTAGCGGAGCTTTGACGGTCTGCGTGAAGAACCGGTTTTTTGCCGACCAGAATCCTTGCCAAGGAGCGTCGTCCAAGCGGAGCGCGTTTAGCTCCTTGGCAAGGCTGCATTAAAGGGCAAAAAACAGGTTTAGCAGACCGTCACGCGCAGCGCCGGGCCGGTCCCTCCCGCCTTCCCTCATCGATGAGAACGCCTTCATTGCATCTCTGTATCTCACTTAGCAATCATAATATGTGTATATCTTAGGAGGAATTCCCATGGCAGTTGATTATAAAGAGCTCAAGAAAGGCGGCTTCATGCGCCAGCGCCAGAAGGACTATTTCTCAATGCGCCTGAAGTCCGTCGGCGGCCACTTCACCGCCGCCCAGCTCGGCACCGTGCAGAAGGTCGCCGAGCAGTACGGCAAGGGCTACGTCCACCTGACCTCGCGCCAGGGCATCGAGATCCCGTTTATCCGCCTCGAGGACATCGACGAAGTCAAGAAAGCCTTGCACGAGGGCGGCGTCTCCGTCGGTGTCTGCGGCCCGCGCGTGCGCACGATCACGGCCTGCCAGGGCTGCGCCGTCTGCGCCTCTGGCCTCATCGACACGCAGCGCCTCGCAAATGAATTCGACAAGCGCTACGGCGGCCGCGAGCTGCCGCACAAGTTCAAGTTTGGCTTCACGGGCTGCCACAACAACTGCCTCAAGGCCGAGGAGAATGACTTCGGCGTCAAGGGCGGCGTGAAGCCTCAGTGGTCTGCGGACAACTGCACCTTCTGCGGCGTCTGCGAGGCCGTCTGCCCTGAGAATGCCATCACGGTCAAGGCGGACGAGGGCAAGGTCGTGCTCGACGCGGAGACGTGCGTCTACTGCGGCAAGTGCATCAAGAGCTGCCCGACGGACGCCTGGCAGGGCAGAGCCGGCTTTGTCATCTCGTTCGGCGGCCTTTACGGCAACCGCATCGCGATTGGCCGCCATTTTCTGCCGATCGTCTTCGAGGAAGAGAAGCTCTACGAAGTCGTCGACACGACGCTGGCCTTCTTCGAGAAATACGCGAAGCCGAGCGAGCGCTTTGCCAACTGCCTCGACCGCGTTGGCTGGGATAAATTCGAACAAGAAGTGGAGAAGATATTATGAGTGAAACGATCAAGACCGACAGCACGATCGACATCACGGATGTCGTCTGCCCGATTACCTTTGTCAAAGTGAAGCTGGCCCTCGAAGACCTCGAGGACGGCCAGACGCTCGCCGTGCACCTCAACGACGGCGAGCCCATTCAGAATGTGCCGCGCAGTCTCAAGGACGAGGACCACAAGGTCCTTTCCGTTAAGAAGCGCGAGGACGGCACATATGATCTTGTCGTCAAGAAACACGGCCTGCTGGCAGATTGAAATACTGTATACATGTAAATTAACTGTTGACGAATATCACACAGCCTGCTATTATAGAGTCATCAGCAAGAGGCAATGGAGCCCCGAAGGATCAGGTACCGGATTCTTCGGGGCTTTTCTGTTCACTGGCTGGTACACTTTCCGTTGAATCCCCAAAACAAACAAGCGGCCAGGAATGGACAAAGGCGTCCAGCAGGCATGATGCTCTTCATGAGCCATGCAGCTGGACGCCTTCTGCATTTGTGGCCAAGCACAGCGGTTGGTGGAACAAGCGGGAAAAGCTCTTATATTTTCCAATCAATGCAACCTCTTGGAACTATTGAACTGATGGAAAGGAATGGATTCTTATGATTGACACTGGCGATACGGCCTGGGTGCTCATCAGCGCAGCCCTGGTCTTTGTAATGACACCTGGTCTCGCGTTCTTCTACGGCGGCATGGTCCGCAGCAAGAACGTCCTGACGACCATCATGCAGAGTTTCTTCATCGTCGCGATGATCTCCGTTGAGTGGGTCATCCTCGGTTATGCCATGACGTTTGGCACGGATATCAATGGCTTCATCGGCAGCCTCGACAAGATCGGCCTCGCCGGTGTCGGCCTCAACGTCCTCGAGAACGGCACGATTCCGGAGCTCGCGTTCGTCGCGTTCCAGTGCATGTTCGCCGTCATCACGCCGGCCCTGATCACCGGCGCGTTTGCAGAGCGCATGCGCTTCGCAGCCTTTGCGGTCCTGATCCTGCTCTGGGCCATCTTCATCTACAACCCGATGGCACACTGGGTATGGGGCGGCGGCTTCCTCTCGCAGCTCGGCGCACTTGACTTCGCCGGCGGCCTCGTCATCCACATCCTATCCGGTGTATCCGGCCTGACGATCTGCATCCTGCTCGGCAAGCGCCGCGGCTACGGCCAGTTCGCGATGCTGCCGCACAACCTGCCGATGACGGTCCTCGGCGCAGCGCTTCTCTGGTTCGGCTGGTTCGGCTTCAATGCCGGCTCGGCTCTCGGCGCGAACGGCCTTGCCGCGAACGCATTCGTCACAACGCAGGCAGCCGCTGCTGCTGCAACGGTCTCCTGGGTACTCGTCGAGTGGTACCACAACGGCAAGCCGACCATCCTCGGTGCGGCTTCCGGCTGCATCGCCGGCCTTGTCGCCATCACGCCAGCAGCTGGCTTTGTAAAGCCGATGCCGGCACTCGCCATCGGTCTTATCGGTGGTATCGTCTGCTACTTCGCTGTCGCCGTCCTCAAAGAGAAGCTCGGCTACGATGATTCGCTCGATGCTTTCGGTGTGCACGGCATCGGCGGTACCTGGGGCTCGATCGCCACGGGCCTCTGGGCTACGACGGAAGTCAACCCGGCTGGTGCTGACGGCCTGTTCTACGGCGAGACGCACCTGCTCTTCGCTCAGGTCGTTTCGGTCATCGTCGCTTATGCTCTTGCCATTGTCGGCACGTACATCCTCTTCAAGATCGTCAGCCACTTCATGAAGGTCCGTGCAGACGAGACGGAAGAAATCGCAGGTCTCGATGTCGTCGAGCACGGCGAGCGCGGTTATGCCAGTGCCATGATGACTGGCAGCCCAATCGCTTCCCTCGAGAACTCCAGCGAGATGCTCGCAAACACGATTTTAAGTACGCAGAAAGAGTGAGGCAGCTATGAAGATCACGAAAGTAGAAATCATCACACGTGCCAGCAAGCTCGAGGAGCTCAAGCAGGCACTCAACGATATCGGCGTGCTCGGCATGACCGTCAGCCAGGTATTCGGCTGCGGCCTGTCGAAAGGCCACACGGAAGTCTACCGCGGCAAGGAGTACGACATCAACCTCGTGCCGAAGATCAAGCTCGAGACAGTCGTCTGCGAGATCCCGGTCGAGCGCGTGCTCGAAGTCGCACAGAAAGCCGTGCGCACGGGCAACATCGGCGATGGCAAGATCTTCGTCTATGAACTCACCGATGCCGTTCGCATCCGCACCGGCGACCGCGGCCCGGAAGCCATCATGGATACGAAGTAATTACCCCGATTATCTCAATTACCCCGAATTCCCTATTCAATTTGATGTATCCCCAATTAGGGCCCCGCAAGGGGCTCTTTTTTTATGGAGGACAACTCAGGAAAGTCAGCAAGGGGGTAGGGGAACCTTTTTCGGCTTCGTCGCTCCGTTAAAATGGTCCCCATGTCATGTTTGCAACTCTTTGTCGATTCGCCGCCTGCCGCGGCGTTCTGACATCCATCTCTTTTGCTTGCCTGCGTTTGGGGACCAGCCCTGCAGGCGGTCACTGCGCTCCTGCAGGCGAAAAAGGTCCCCCTCCCCTCAAATGCGTTTGTTGACATCTTTTGAGAAAGCTGCGCTTTGCTGCGAGAAGCGAGGCTGCACCCAAGCAGCTTCAGGAAGAAGGGGAAGGGCTGGCCATAAGTGGAGCTTTGACGGACGGCGTGAAGAACCTGTTTTTTGTCGACTAGAATCCTTGCCAAGGTGCGTCGTTCAAGCGCAGCGCGTTTAGCACCTTGGTAAGGCTGCCATCGAGGACAAAAAACAGGTTTAGCCGACCGTCATGCGGAGCGTTGGCAAGCCCTTTCACTTCTTCCTGCGCTGGAACTAACCGACTGTTCAAATAAAAAATCCTGCTGAATCCACGGATTTCGGCAGGATTTTTCGCGTTTACCTCGAAGTAAGAATCTAGGAAAGAATTGCCAGAAGGCAACTCCTTCTGGCAGGACAAGCAAAACGATGATTCTGATTCATCAGAAAGGGTGTGTTCTTATGAGACATGCTGATTTTGATGGACGGTTGGACGGAATCATGGTACGTGCAGCAGTCCGTCTTCACGAGAGGATGGCGTTCGCTTTTGCGCGCGGCAGCCTCGCAGATTACCTCAGGAAAATCGGAATGGCAGAAGAACTCGGCCTTGGCCCGCAGCACAATGCGAACCTCGCCAAAGTCGAAGACGCCGCCATCCTCCTGCTCGCGCAGAAAATCCGCCGGGCGAGGAAGAGCGGCACCCTGAAAAGCTACCTGCGGCAGATCAACATGCTTGAGCTGCTGCAGAAAGAAGCGCGTCCGGGCAAGATAGGACACAACGTGGCTCATCTGCACCGGCTCCAGGCAACAGGGAAGAAACAGGACGAGTGTGTGCGGCCCATCATGGGGAATGTCATCGCAGGCCCCTTCCGCTCCGTTCCATGACACAGTAAGAGAGTTTGTTACAAGTACGACAAGAGGCATAGGAGTTACGGCTCCTATGCCTCTTGATTTTTTATGCAGTGTTGCTCACCTTAGCCAATTTAAATGCAAATGATTTAAATATATAATCCAATCATCATCACCATAAAACAAAACGGCATATCATAACCGCATAGGACGCGTAGCATCTGTTCGCTATGTATGATTATTGGCGAACAAACAGGTCAAAAAACACAGGGATTCTAGCAAAAAAGGCTGTCTTTCCGTTCTAGCTTCGCTAGTTTGACCTTCCTCCAATAGCATGGTGTAACCTGTTATAAGGTTATTATGTGGAGGTAAGCCATGAAAAAAGAAAAGTACATCGCTACTATTTTATCGCTTTATTTTGCCTATGCACCGGCCATGGTTTTTGCCGCCAATAACAATACAACGACTGGCAGCGTTGGCATTGTTATTGACGGAGATAATAATACCGTCTCCAGTTCGAATTCTGTTACGCTCGGCAATCATATCAGTTCCCGTGGAGGAGCTAATGTCGCTATTGGCTATGGAAGCAAAGCCGGCCATCAGGAAAAGCCCCTAGGTCCGAATAATGCCAATGGCGCGACTGCCGTTGGCACTGGCTCACAAGCAGTCAACTATAGAGCAACAGCTCTTGGTGACTATACCGTTGCTTCTGGGACGGATGCTATTGGTATCGGAACGACAGCCCAGGCAACAGGCGATCGCTCCATATCGGCAGGACTTTCATCAGGAGCATCAGGCGTGAATGCTATTGCCATCGGCGACAAAACAATATCTACGAGCAATGACACGGTAGCCATTGGAGAAAAGGCGAGTGCAACGAACAGTCAATCGATTGCCATCGGAAGTTCTTCGTCCTCTTCCGGTTCCTATAGCGTGGCAATTGGGCTGAATGCAAAAGCGACGAATGGTTGGTCTGTTGCCTTGGGCAATAGTTCAGAAACCGCCGCAGCTGTTTCAACCAGCACCATGGCAGTCGGAGGAAAGACCTATCAGACGGCTGGCGGGACTGCAATGGGGACGCTCAGTGTAGGCAATGAAGCAGTCAAGCGTACGGTCATAAATGTTGCAGCCGGCCGTGTAACAGAGTCTTCGACAGATGCAGTAAACGGCAGCCAGTTATTTGCCATAACGCAGAGCATTAATGAAAATACTCAAAACATTGCACAAAATACGGCAAAGATAATCTCGAATACCACGGAGATCAATAAGATCAAGGACGGCAAGGGCTTTACCGATAAAGGCAAGGAAGTCATCCGTGACCTGGCTAAAGGTTCTCTCAAAGTCATCGCGGGTACAAATACAACTGTAACCGAAGGTGCAGATGGCGATGCAAAGACCTACGCTGTCAATGTGGAAGGTAACGGCAAGGTGGAATCCGGCAATACCGGCCTCATTTCCGGCGGCACGGCTTACACTGAACTCCGTCCGGCTGATGGCTCGTATGTAAAGCAGAGCAATACCACGGCGTCTAACCTCACTGCTCTGGATACTCAGCTCAAGACGACGAGTGATCTCATCCACACCAATACGGCCGGTGACACGATCCAGATTGGCGGCGACAGCAAGGCCACGAAGATCGATATGAGCGGCAAGGATGCAAATGGCAAGACGACGGGCCGTGTCATCACGGGGGTTGTCACGGATGCAAAAGATGCGAACAGCGCGGCGAATGTCGGCTATGTCAATGGCATCACGGCGGCCAGCAACGAGCAGATCTACCGCGACATGAACATGCAGTACAACCACGTCGAGAATGACATCAGCCGTGCGGCAGCGGGCAGCAATGCTCTGGCAGCGCTGCATCCGATGCAGGAGTTCGACCCGGACGACAAGGCACAGTTCGCTCTGGGCTATGGCCATTACCGCAATGCGAATGCGGGCGCGGTCGGCGCATTCTACCAGCCGGATGAGAACAGCATGGTCAATTTCGGTGTCTCGTTCGGCAACGGCGATGCGGGCCTCAACGCGGGCGTGACGTTCAAGTTTGGCCCGGGCGGCTCAGATCATCATACCCTGACAAAGACGCAGATGGCCAAGGTCATCGATGCGCAGTCGAAGAAGATTGACGCCCAGTCCCAAGAGATCAACACACAGGCCAAGGAGATCGAGACGCTCAAGCAGGAGAACGCCGAGATGAAAGCCCAGATTGCAGCCATCCTGGCAAAACTGGATAAATGACCCCATCGCGAAGACATGCCGGTCGATGATGCAGAAGGCAAATAAGAGAATCCGCTCAAAAAATTTCGATTATTTTTTGAGCGGATTTTTTATCTGCCTACGATATAGCACAAACTGTTTTTATTACATTAAGATGCCGTTGCTATCTTAAAACAAAATGATGGCAAGCAATTGCATAAAGATGGGTTGCAACTCCCAAAATGAATGTAAAATTCGCATGAAAAGTCAATAAGAGGAGGATGAAAAGAAGGAAAATCGTCTTTTGGAGCAAAAAGAGCCGCTTGTGGCATCCCTCATTCCATGATTTGACCCTCCTACAACATCAGGTTCTATACTAAGGGTATCTTAGAGCTTAATACTCATATCATGTTCGAACACGTGATGATTTAGAATGTTGGAGGAAGATGCAAGATGAACAAGATCTACAAAGTCATCTACAGTAAGGTAAGGCAATGCTACGTCGTTGTCTCCGAGATCGCCAAGAGCCATGGCCGTCACACAAAGAGCAGCGTGGCCAAGAGCAGTGCCGTGCTGACAGCCGCCGTGTTGATTGCGCTGGGGAGCTTTTCAATTGAGGCTGCCCTATTCCCTGCGACAGCAGATGCTGCCATAATAAAGACAAAGACATCTGGCTCAAACTTCGTCGGTGTAGAACGTACAGATGGTTTATTTAAAGATTCTGATTATGCTAACCACGACGGACAAGGTGCGCATGGTGATAATTCCATTACAATTGGTTTAAAAGCCATTGCTAGTGAAGGAACCATTACAATTGGCGATCGTGACGCGTCTACATCATTGGGGAGTGTCTATGTTGGTCGTGGCCCAGGAATGCCTACAGGGAAAACTATGCCAGCAACTTCGGATAATGGTTACTGGGCAACTTCTGTAGGGTATCAGTCTGATGCGACAGGATACGGTTCTATTGCTATTGGCTCAAATGCAACCGCTAATAATTCGTATGATAAAGATTCAACAGGGCATGGAATCCAATTAAGAGTCCCCAGCGGTGATGGAAGTATCACGTTAAATGGTAAGCCGGATATCCAGCGCGCATCTGTCGCTATTGGCTACGGTGCCAGTGCTGATAATGGCAATATTGCTATCGGTTCTTATTCTGATGCATCCACTGACCTTCGCACGGCTACGACAACTGATGGTAAAGAAATCAAATCTTATTTGACAGACAAAAAGGCAGATTCCTATGTATCAGTCGGTAAAAGCGATGCCCTGCGCCGCATTTCCAACGTTGCCGATGGTGCCGCCGCTACGGATGTCGCTACAGTCGGCCAGCTTCAGGCTTTGTCTAACAAGGTCGGTGTATACGATGCCGGTTTTGGCATCAAGATTGATTCTGATACAAATAAAAAAACGAACACCATAAGCCTGAACCGCAACCTGGGGACAAATTTAGACAAAACAGGGCATGTACATCTGGATGTCAGCGAAACAGGGCTGGTCCTCGGTACAGTCGTGGATGGAGCGCCAGGAACAGACGTGGATTTGCATTATGGTGCTACCGGTGACTATGCAGTAACTGTTGGCGGTGGTGTAAATACTGCTTCCGGAAAAGCGAGCGTTGTTATTGATGGTACAACGAATGACTATACAAAAGCTCCTAAATCAGTGAAAAAGAAAGATCCCTATACGTCTGCTTACTACAACCGCCTCGTCAAAGTCGCCGATGGTATTGATGATCACGACGTCGTTGTCATGGAACAGTTGAAGCAGTATGCAGAAAAAGATGCATCCAACATTGGTAACAACATCAAGGTCTATAAGACAGATGCAAATGGCAATGTACAGCTTGATAAGGACAAAAAGCCTATCGAGGACAAGGATGCTACAACAACGACCCAGAACGGCAGCAAAGACGCCTGGGGTAAGGCTCTTGGTGCAGCTCCATTCACTGCAGGCACTGCCACTACCGTTACAAATGCTTCTACTTCCGACCGGCTGGTAGCAGGCAAGACGCTCTATGACTATGATAAGCCAACCGGCTCTGCGAATTACGTTAATGTAAACAACACGACAGGCCAGAACCTGAGTGCCCTTGATGCCCAGGTCAAAGCCAATGCAGATGAGCTGAACAAACCAAACCACAACATCAAATACTATTCGGTCAATGAAAAACTGCCGAAGATTGCTGGTTACACTAATGAAGGCAATGACGGTGCCAAGGGCAGGGGCAGCATTGCTGCTGGCTTCAACACGCATGCAGATGGCATTGCTTCGACGGTAGCCGGTTCTTACTCCGGTGTCATCAATACGGGTGATGTGAAGCTTATGGGCCATGATTTCCGTGGTGCAACAGCTCTATCTTATGGTACATTTAATGTGAACCAAAGTACGGCTCAGTCTGGAGTATTCAGCGGTGTGGCCAACAGCATTGTCGGCCAGGCCAATGCGACGACTGACTCGAATGCCGCCATCATCTATGGTGCAGGCAATACAGTCACCAATTCTTATCGCGCCATTGATCCCTCGAAATTCGATTTGAGCAAGGTGGAGCAGGATATCGCGAAGAAAGATGCAGCAGCTGCAGCTAAGGATTTGCAGGAAGCCGTTCCGACCAGCGGTGGCCAGGTCATGGTCATGGGCGGCGGCAACAATGTTGACAGTGCCTACAGGACTCAGGTTGTTGGTGTCGGCAATACGGTCAAAGGCAATCAGGTGCAGAATGCCAAGGGCGAATGGGTGACAGACACCTCAAAAGAGACGGCCATCAAGGGTTATGACAAAGATAAATCTTCACAGTACAACTACGTCGATGGTTTCAGCAACGAGGTCATTAATGGCAAACATGATTATGTCATCGGTGCTAACAATAAACTTTCTGGCGACAGCTATGATGATAGTAACGCTCAGCCAATCAAAAGATCCAACAGGTCTAATATTGTCATCGGCGATAACCATACACTGACTAGAGAACAGAATACTGTAATCATTGGTTCTAGTGATACTGAAAATACGCAAACTAAAGCTCGTGATGCAGTCATCATTGGCCACAATGCCAATGCAACCAACGATACCGGGGCTGATAATGCAGTTGCTATTGGTCGTTCAGCCACTGCAACGGGTGGCAATGCCGTAACGATTGGTGTTAACACCTCGGCAGGAGAAAACAGCATCACTATTGGATCTGAATCCAGTGCAATTTCCGGAAGCAACATTGCAATCGGTAGATATGCTAGAGTTTATGGAGATAAAGTTGCTAATGCAGTTGCCCTTGGACAGATGGCTGAAGCACATGTTGCTGATGGTGTAGCTATCGGCAGTGGTTCTATTGCAACTGTGAAAGGTAATTCTGTAGAAGGCTATGATCCTACCACGGGTGAGGCTTCGAGAGATACTACTGCTACTTGGCAGGCTACCAATGCAGCTGTATCCATCGGCAAAGCTGATGGCACAGTAACCCGCCAGATTAACGGCGTAGCAGCTGGTACAAAAGAAACTGACGCCGTCAACGTTGCACAGTTGAAGAAGCTGGGTGACAACACGGTTCAGTATGATTTAAATACCAATAAAGGAAAGATTACTCTTGCTGGTCAGAATGGTACAACTATCACCAATGTAAAGAGTGCCCTCGATGGTGCTAAAGATGCAGACGGTAAGGATGCCACAATTGCTACAGCAACTGGCGATGCTCTGAAGAATGCAGCTAACCTTGGCGATTTGAAGAATGTTTACAATGAAGTCAACGCAAAAGCCGAGAAAGCGAATGGCTCTCATACAGCCCTGACGGTAGAAGGTGGCAAAGTAGCTGGCACAGCTGATGGCGTTTATACCGGAGACAATATCCTGCTTCATGCAACCACGGATGCTACGACCGGCAAGGTCACCTATGACCTGAAGCTGAACAATGACATCATGATTGGTAACAAGGGCAAGGATGGCGTTTCCATCACAGGCCCGCAGGGAGAAGCCGGCAAGGATGGTATCGATGGTAAAGTCGGTATCTCTGGCAAGGACGGCAAAGATGCTGTCTCTATCTCCGGCAAGGATGGCGTTGGTCATATCGGCTTGACAGGTCCTGCCGGGACGAACGGCAAGGATGGTGCTGACGGTACGCCGGGAACGTCTATTGATATCACGGTCAAGAATGGCTACAACACAGCTGGCCAGGATGGCAAGGACGGTATCAATGGCGAAAAGGGTGTAGACGGAACGAGCCTGACCCGTGTTGTCTACGAAGACAAGACCGGTGAGCATCAGATTGCTACTATGGAAGACGGCATGAAGTATGCCGGTGATAATTATGTAGCAGCTAGCGAAGGAAAGGCAGAGCAGAATGTCATTAACAAGAAGCTGAACAACCAGCTGGACATCATCGGCGGTGCAGACAGCACGAAGCTGACTGAAAAGAACATCGGTGTCAACAGCACAACAGATGGTAAACTGAAAGTTCAGCTTGCCAAAGACCTGACGGGTATCACCTCCATCAGCAACCAGAAGACAGAAGGCGATAAGACGACCGGGGCCAAAATCGAATTGAACACCGATGGTACGACAACCGTCAGTGGCGGCGATGTCAATGTAAGCAACAATAAGATCACTAATGTAGGCAGTGGCATTGAAAAGGATGATGCCGGCAACATTAAAGAAAACAGCAAGACGAATGCTGCCAACATCGGAGATGTCCAGACTATCGCTAAATCTGAAGCGGCAGCTGTCCAAGCTCAGAGCGGTAAAAATATCACAGTAGGTTCTGATCATACAGTTAACCTCAATGACAAGATTACATTGGGCGATGAATCTGACAAGACAAAGCAGGTGTCCATTGATGGCAATGCTGCTACCATTACAGCTGGTGATGGGAACAACAAAGTAACTGTTGATGGTTCGAAAGGCCAGGTTGTTGTCGGTGGCGATAGTGGTGTCAAGATTGATGGCCAGCATGTCACGAACTTGAAGAACACAACTTGGACAGAAGGAAAGTATATTTCCGGACAGGCTGCTACAGAAGACCAGCTCCATACCGTTGAAACGAACGTCAATAGCAAAATCTCTGATTTGGATAGTAAGATCCAAAACGTCGATAGCCACCATACAGAAATCACTGTAGAAGGCGGAACAAAAGCCGGAACAGACGGCTATACTGGTGAAAGCCTGAAGCTGAAAGTCACTGAGAAGGATGGCCAGAAGACCTATGATCTGAAGCTGAATGATCAAATCAATGTCGGCGGCAAAGACGGCAAAGACGGTCATATCGGTGTCAATGGTGCAGATGGCAAGTCTGGAGTTGGTATCGATGGCAAGGACGGCATTTCCATCAAAGGTAAAGATGGCGAGGATGGCGTGACCATCAAAGGCATTGACGGCAAAGATGGTGTAAATGGAGCGGAAGGTCATATCGGTCTGAATGGTAAAGATGGCATGACGGATATCTATACCACGGCAGGCAAAGCTGGCCTTGATGGCAAAGATGGCGAGACCATGACCCGCATCGTGTACAAGGATCCGAAAGGAACTGAACACCAGACTGCAACCCTGGATGATGGCCTGAAATTCACAGGTGATTCCGGTAATGCTGCTGTGAAGTTGAACAATACGGTTCAGCTTACCGGCGGCGCTAAGGAATATGCATCTGGTAGCAATATCGGTGTTGTAGCTTCTCAGGACGAAGACAATGCCAAGATGGAAATCAAGCTGGCTAAAGATCTTAAAGGTATCAACAGCATTGAAGCGACGACTATCAATGCGACGACTGTCAACGCTGGTAATACAAAGATTGATAACAGCGGCGTGACGATCGGTGGTAACTCAGACCACAAGGCTATTACGGTTCAGCAGGGCAATGTCAACATGGGTGGCAATATCGTTACCGGTGTGGTAACAGATGCCCAGGATGCATCCAGTGCGGCGAACGTCGGCTATGTCAACGGCATCACGTCGGCCAGCAACGAGCAGATCTATCACGACATGAACATGCAGTACAACCACGTCGAGAACGACATCAGCCGTGCGGCGGCGGGCAGCAATGCTCTGGCGGCACTGCATCCGATGCAGGAGTTTGACCCGGACGACAAAGCGCAGTTCGCACTGGGCTATGGCCATTACCGCAATTCGAATGCGGGTGCGGTCGGCGCATTCTACCAGCCGGATGAGAACAGCATGGTCAACTTCGGTGTTTCGTTCGGCAACGGCGATGCGGGCATCAACGCGGGCGTGACGTTCAAGTTCGGTCCGGGCGGCTCGGGTCATCATGCGCTGACGAAGACGCAGATGGCCAAGGTCATCGACGCGCAGTCGAAGGAGATCGACGAGCTCAAGAAGGACAATGCCGACAAGGATAAGCGCATCGATGCACTCGAGCAGAAGATGACGGAGATTCTTGCCAAGCTCGACAAGAGCAAGGACTGAGGCAGTCCATGAGAAGCAGAAGGGAGGATTCAGGCATGGCAAAGAACATCGCCGCGTGGTCCAAGCGGATGAAAGAACTCCGCGTGGAGAACAACCTGTCGCAGACGGATGTTGCCAAGGTGCTCCACTGCAGCCAGGTTGCCTACGGCATGTACGAGCTCAGCAAACGACGGATCTCGGTCGAGAACCTCGTGAAGCTGGCCAAGTACTACCACGTCTCAATGGATTACCTGGCGGGGCTCTGTGATCAAGCATAGCAAGATAATCCATAGGAAGTGAGAAGGTCGTGTGGGCAGTTGCCTACACGGCCTTTTTGCTGCCCAATTGAATAACAAAATGCTATATGGCACAGTTTTGTGTATTAAGTATAAGCTAAGCACATGGTTGGCGAGAATCAGGAGAGAGATATTTGAGATAGGAAGGACGGTTTACAATATGGATGTATATACTATAAGTACAAAGCGTACAAATGTGCACGGGGAGTACGTCGATATGGAGAAATGTCAATCTGAGAAGGATGGGAAAACGAGGCGCCAGTACCCCAGCATCTGGTCGAGACGGCTGAAGGAATTGCGTGAGCGCAACAACCTCTCTCAGGCGGATGTCGCCAAGGTCCTCCACTGCAGTCAGGTCGCGTATGGCATGTATGAGCTCGGCAAGCGCAAGCTGCCCATCGAGCGGCTCATCACGCTCGCGAAGTTCTACCATGTATCGCTGGATTCGCTGACCGGGCTTTCACGGGAATAAAGCAGGCTAAGAAGTCCAGATGACATGACGATGAATAGTGGGGGATGGAATCATGAAGAATAATCGATTATCGATCGGCCAGATGGCCGAACTCAACCATACGACGCTGGCGACACTGCGCCTTTACGACGAGAACGGACTCTTGAAGCCGGTGAACGTCGACCCGACGAACGGCTACCGCATCTACGATGTCCTGCAGAGCACGGCGTTCCACATCATCCAGCACAACAAGGAGCTGAGCCTGAGCCTCAAGGAGATCAAGGAGATCCTCGACCGCTCGGACTTCGACTTCCTGTCTACTGTGTATCAACAGAAGCTCGTCGACCTCGACAGAGAGCTCAAGGAAATTCTCTGGAAAAAAGCAGAAATCGAGAAGGTCCTCGCATGGATGGACTATTTTCGCCATCTGCCGCCCGCAGGGACGTTCACGATGGAGTACATCCCGAAGTCTTACGTCTATGCAGAGCCTGCCGCGCGGGATTACTTCCAGGAGGACTTCGGCAGCGTCGTCTACGATCTCTCGCATATGGAAGGAGCACTGCGCCAGAAAGGCGTACGCGGCATCTATCCCTATGATGCGTTCCTGACCATGAAGCTGGACGACTTCGAGGAGGGGCACTATCGGACGGCACTGCTCGGCGTGAACCTCCCGGAAGAAGATGCGGCGCAGGTGCATGCTGAAGTCTGGCCGAGCAATATGAGCGCCTGCGTCTACCTCAATGATTTCACGCAGGCCGCCGACTATCTGGACCAGCTGAAGGCATACTGCGAGAAGCAGCACTGCACGCCGACCGGCGACGTCACCTGCCAGATCATCGGCGTCATCGACAAACAGGACTTCCGCAAGACCTCCGAGATCCTGCGCCTCCAAGTCCCCGTCGAACCAGGCGAAAACCCTCATCATTGATGAGCCTTGCTCAGAAAATCGCATAGAATCATCATTCGACAGCATACGACATGCCATAAACGCACGTTGTATGCTGTTTTTTTGCAATAAGAGCATATAGAAAACGTCCGTTATAAAGCGAAATGATTTTAAATGATATCTTATAACGATGACTGTAAAACAAAAACGAAATTGACTCTACCACTACCATAGACCACATAATTAGGATATATTTAGAACGAAATGATAAGAAATGATACTTTGAGGGAGGATGCACAATGAATCGAATCTATAAGGTCATCTACAGCAAAGCACGGCAGTGTTACATCGTTGTGTCCGAACTGGCAAAAAGCAACCATAAAAGCAGCCAGCAGGGTGCCGATCACACTAACACCCCAGCCCTAGCCCGCATCATCGCCGTAGCCCTTGCGGCCGGTGCCCTGACCTGGGGCAGCGTGCCGGAAATCAGCTGGGCGGCAGATACCGGACAGGCAGATACCGGACAGGCAGATACCGGACAGGCAGATACCGGACAGAACGCGGCGACCATTCAGGGCGGCATCCATTATTTCAGTGTCAACCCTGAAGGTGGGAACCGCAACAAGAATTATGAGAATGACGGTGCTGCCGGGGACAATTCCCTGGCCGTCGGAGCCGGAGCCCATGCAGACGGGAGAATGGGTGCCACGGCCTTGGGCAACGATGCCGTAGCTAATGGCGAACGGGCCCTGGCCGTAGGCAATGGCTCGAAGGCTACGGGGTTGGATGCCATCGCCATTGGAACTGGCTCCCAGGGCGAAGCTGACGGAATCAATGCCATCGCCATTGGCGAACAGAGCCATGCAAAGGGGACGTATACGACAGCGGTAGGCAGTTATTCCGAAGCCACGGCCGAAGGGGCCGTCGCTCTGGGTCAGCAGGCCAAGAGCAAAGGTGCGTTACAGTACCAGCATCGGCATCATGGCTAATGGCATGTATAAAGGCGGAACGGCCGCTAACCATTCCACGGCCGTAGGAGCCTATTCTGAATCTTCCGGCCTGGCGTCCATTGCCCTGGGAGGTTTCAGCAAGGCGACTGAGAAGTTTGCTTCTGCCTTGGGTTATGGCAGCAATGCAGGTCTTAGGGGCACGGCCGTAGGGGCTGCCAGCCAAGTTTCCGCAGAAGGAGGCACGGCCGTAGGTCTCTTGAGCAAAGCTTCCGCTACTGGATCCGTGGCTCTGGGTATGAGTTCCGTAGCCGACCGGGAAGCGGGCCGGCAGGGCTACCATCCAGTATCCGGTCAGATGGTTGATACGTCTCCTGCCTGGCAGTCCTCGTGGGGGGCTATTTCTGTCGGAGCCGGGGCTTCTCAGGATGAAAACAGCAAGCCGATTCCCCAGCAGACCCGGCAGATCATCAACCTGGCCGCCGGTACGGAAGATACAGATGCGGTCAACGTGGCTCAGCTGAAAGCTTCGAAGACGAAGTATTACAGTGTCAATGATTCTGCACCAGGTGCGATGTTTGACAATGAAGAGTTTGAAAAAAATTATACAAATAAAAACAATGATGGCGCAAAATCGTATTATGCAATGGCTGCAGGATATGGTACATATGCAGCTGGAGACGCAAGTACTGTTATCGGCTCCTATTCTGTAATTCAAAATGATAAAGTTAAAGAGGGAGACGATGAATCTTTATCCCTTCAAGGGGCTACTGCTGTATCTGTAGGATCGTTTAATTTCAACTTAAATACCCCCCTTCAATCAGCTAACGATTTTTCAAAATGGTACAGTGGAACAGCCAACAGTATTGTTGGACAAGGGAATCTGACAAAGGATTCTAACGGTGTTTTGATTTACGGTGCTGGCAACAAGATTACTAACTCGTACAGAGGCGATGTACCGATTAATATGTTGTTTACTTCCATGAATCCCGATGTTTATCAGAATCCGGAATCGTTCATGGATAAAGTCGGCGAAGCTGTTTTACAGAGCGGTGGACAGGTCATGGCCATTGGCGGTGGCAACGTAGCAGATAAAGCCTATATGACGCAGCTGATGGGTGTGGGCAATAAAGTACAAGGGGCTGATATCACTTTCACTCCTCCGGAATTACAGAATGATGAGGATGACTATGAACGTTATATTACGGCCTTTAATAGTGCATTTAATACACAGGCGACAAGACTGAACTATGTAGATGGTTTCTATAATAAGCTCACAAATGCAAAGAATGATTATGTTATTGGTATGGCAAATGACATTTCTGGTGATGATGTAAGCAGCAATAAATCGAATATCGTCATTGGTGACTTCCATCAGATGAGGAATGGTAGCAATAATGTCATTTTAGGATCACAAGATGGAAATTTAACTCAGAAGAGATATAACACAGATGGGACGCTGGTTACAGAGAAAAGTGTAAATCGTTTTACACATCAAGAAAACCTTGAAGATGCCGTCATGATCGGCCATAATGCGGATGTACAGAAAAATGGCGGCGTAGCTCTTGGTGCTGGCTCTGTGGCTTCCAGGGAAGCTCAGGTAGCGGGCTATGATCCGTCTACAAAGGAAGCTTCAAAAGATACTTCCGCTGTTTGGAAAGCAACAAATGCCGCTGTTTCTGTTGGTAAGGCGGACGGCTCGATGACCCGCCAGATCACAGGCGTTGCTGCCGGTACGGAAGCAACAGATGCAGTCAACGTGGCACAGCTGCAGAAGGCGCTGGCGGGAGCGAAGGATGGCAACGATACGCTGAAATCCAGTACGAATGCATTGAAACTGGATGGCAATACGCTGTCCATGAATATCGAGGATACGGCGGGTCATACGGTGTCCGGCTCTGTGGATTTGTCCAAGTTTGCCCAGGCTGTCGATACGAATACGACCTATACATTCAATAGCCAGAAAAACAATGATAATACGACTACCATTACAGTGAAGGATAGCAATGGCAAGGAAAATAGCGTGACGGTAGCAACCAAGGATACGCGCAATACCGTGAAAGCCGGAGAAAATGTCAGCCTTGATACGAAAGACAATGCAGATGGCAGCCATGAATACACGGTCAATGTAAAAGCCGATGGCAAGGTCGAAGCTGACAGCACAAAGATTGTCAGCGGAGATACGGTCTACAAGGAGACGCGCGTCAAGCAGGATGGCAAGTACGTCAAGGCGTCCAATACGGCGGGTGAGAATCTGTCTGTACTGGACAATCAGGTGGCCTCGAATTCGTCGAACATCACGAACCTCAATGGCCGCGTGAACAGTCTCGACAGCAAGGTCAACAAGGTCGGTGCCGGTGCTGCGGCTCTGGCGGCATTGCATCCGCTCGACTTCGACCCGGATGACAAGTGGGACTTCGCCGTTGGCTACGGCAACTACCGCGATGCGAACAGCGTGGCCGTCGGTGCGTTCTATCGCCCGGATGACGATACGATGTTCAGCGTCGGCACGAACTTCGGCAACGGCGAGAACATGATCAACGCCGGCGTCAGCTTCAAGTTCGGCCCGAAGGGCAAGTCCCAGGTCCGCCCGGGCTCCACGCAGGAGATCACCGAGCTGCGCGCAACCGTCGCCCGCCAGGACGACCAGCTCAAGAAGCAGGACAACAAGCTCAAAGAGCAGGATAACGAGATCAAGGAGCTCAAATCTATGGTTCAGCAGCTTCTTGCCGAACAGGGAAAGAAAGCAACAAAATAATCCCATCAACTATTTTGCAACAAGTGAATCTAGCAAGAAGCATAGGAGTAGATTCTCCTATGCTTCTTTGTGATAGATAAATGATAATGAAGGAGAAGATGGAAATGAATCGAATCTACAAAGTCATCTACAGCAAAGCACGGCAGTGCTACATCGTCGTGTCCGAACTTGCAAAAAGCAACCATAAAAGCAGCCAGCAGAGTGCCGACCACACCAACACCCCAGCCCTAGCCCGCGTCATTGCCGTCGCCCTCGCGGCAGGCGCCCTGACCTGGGGCAGCGTGCCGGGAGTCAGCTGGGCAGCGGATAATACGACAGTGACAGACAGCAACGAGAATACGGTCACGAATACAGCTTCGAAGATTAAAGATATTAATGCAAATATTACCGGCAAGAAGAATACGGTCACAGACAGCAGCAATGCAGAGATTGTCGGTGATGGTAATACGGTTACTAATGAAGCAAAAGGCGAAGATGGTAGCGTTAGATATGTCAGAAGCAACGATGCGCGTATTCATGGCTCGGGTAACACTATTTCTGCCAGCCGTAATCAGCAGGTCATTGGTGACAATAACACGATTATGGGCAGAGATGATGGAACGGTCACAGATTATCAGCATCCGGAAGGACGAGAACCTAATGTATCAGATTTGACAATAGGCCGCGGTAATTTCATTCGATCGACTGATACGTATCGCAATGAATGGGATTCGCTGAAGGTTATTGGCAATAATAATCGAGCTGATTTTAACATCGAGAGTGCTGGTGGCCCGGCTGCTGGTATTGTCATTGGTGACAATCAGAATATCGATGGAATTAAAGACTCTATCGTAATAGGCTCATTATCTCCATCTGAACAACAACTGTCTCCATCTGGTAAACCAAAGGAAAAAAATGAAATTGGTGACTTATATTCAGTTGGAGCAAATAGTATTATTATTGGTTATCATACAAAAATCAAACGGTATGGAGAAGGTATAGTCGTTGGTAATCGCTCACAGGGAAGTGGCATATATGAGACAATAATGGGATCTCGTTCCATTATCGGCAGTGACTCCAGCGATCCGTATTCAGGATCAGGGGCCATGGCATCTATTTATGGTGCCTTCAATAAAATAGAAGATGCAGGCAGCTCAGCTGAGAGTGCCGCTGATGTCGATGGAGTGGGAAACAGCATCAATGGCAGCTTGAATATTACATCGAATGCCAGAGGCACGATGATTATGGGTGTCGGCAATACGGTAACCCATGCCAAAGGGCCGGATATTCTTGGAAAAGACGAAGATACGCCTGGCGCAACAGGTTATTGGGTTGCATCTGGACTTTATGGTGCCAGCTATTATGCACAGGGAGCAGACACCGAAGCTGAAGGAAATAATTTAAACATCTATTTTGATGAGATGCGTAATTCCTGGCAGAAGTATATGGAAACCAGTGGCGGTGCTGTATCGGTCTTGGGCAACAGTAATAATGCCGATTATGCTATTCGGTCGCAGATTCTTGGTACTGGTAATACATTGCAAGGCTCTGAAACGGACATGAGTGCGTACAATACCGTGAGTGGTTTTGCAAACACCGGAACGAATATCAAACGGAGTGCTATAGTCGGCACAGGAAACACCCTGAAAAATGGTGAAGACAACGTTGTCATCGGCGATTATCATAACTTAGAAAACGGGAAACATAACGTTATCCTCGGCTCTATGGATTATACAGAGAAACAAGTTACGAAGCAGTCGAAATCCGCATGGGCTATGACGGAGGAACACCCTGATGGTACGTTTGAATATACCTTCACTGAACAAGTTCCGGTCAAAGGTCATACAGAAAATATCGAAAATGCCGTCATGGTCGGCTACAATACGGATGTTACACATAATGGCGGTGTAGCTCTTGGTGCTGGCTCTGTGGCTTCCAGGGAAGCTCAGGTAGCGGGCTATGATCCGTCTACAAAGGAAGCTTCAAAAGATACTTCCGCTGTTTGGAAAGCAACAAATGCCGCTGTTTCTGTTGGTAAGGCGGACGGCTCGATGACCCGCCAGATCACAGGCGTTGCTGCCGGTACGGAAGCAACAGATGCAGTCAACGTGGCACAGCTGCAGAAGGCGCTGGCGGGAGCGAAGGATGGCAACGATACGCTGAAATCCAGTACGAATGCATTGAAACTGGATGGCAATACGCTGTCCATGAATATCGAGGATACGGCGGGTCATACGGTGTCCGGCTCTGTGGATTTGTCCAAGTTTGCCCAGGCTGTCGATACGAATACGACCTATACATTCAATAGCCAGAAAAACAATGATAATACGACTACCATTACAGTGAAGGATAGCAATGGCAAGGAAAATAGCGTGACGGTAGCAACCAAGGATACGCGCAATACCGTGAAAGCCGGAGAAAATGTCAGCCTTGATACGAAAGACAATGCAGATGGCAGCCATGAATACACGGTCAATGTAAAAGCCGATGGCAAGGTCGAAGCTGACAGCACAAAGATTGTCAGCGGAGATACGGTCTACAAGGAGACGCGCGTCAAGCAGGATGGCAAGTACGTCAAGGCGTCCAATACGGCGGGTGAGAATCTGTCTGTACTGGACAATCAGGTGGCCTCGAATTCGTCGAACATCACGAACCTCAATGGCCGCGTGAACAGTCTCGACAGCAAGGTCAACAAGGTCGGTGCCGGTGCTGCGGCTCTGGCGGCATTGCATCCGCTCGACTTCGACCCGGATGACAAGTGGGACTTCGCCGTTGGCTACGGCAACTACCGCGATGCGAACAGCGTGGCTGTCGGCGCGTTCTACCGCCCGGATGAGGACACGATGTTCAACTTCGGCACGAACTTCGGCAACGGCGAGAACATGATTAACGCCGGCGTCAGCTTCAAGTTCGGCCCGAAGGGCAAGTCCCAAGTCCGCCCGGGCTCCACGCAGGAGATCACCGAACTGCGCGCAACCGTCGCCCGCCAGGACGACCAGCTGAAGAAGCAGGACAGCGAGATCAAGGAACTCAAGGCCATGGTCCAGCAGCTCCTCGCCGCGCAGGACAAGAAAGCAGCAACCAAATAACATCGCATACCCCGCTGCAAGCGGGTACAGCAAGAGGCATAGGAACGACGGTTCCTATGCCTCTTTTCGTTGGATATGGTATAATGGAGAAAATGGCGACAGTACAAGGTGGTGATGTTATGCGTAAAGCGATGCCAATCGGTGTAGAGGACTTCTGCGAATTGCGGAAGGGGTATTATTTTGTCGACAAGACGCGATTCATCCGGCAGCTGCTCGATGAGCACAGCAAGGTGACGCTCCTGACGAGGCCGAGACGATTCGGCAAGACATTGACGATGAGCATGCTCGACTGGTTCTTTTCCATTGATAAGGTAGACAAGAGCTGTGAACTCTTCGCGGGGCTGGACATCGAGCGGGCTGGGGCGTCGTACATGGGGGAGCGCGGGCAGTATCCGGTGGTGTTCCTGACGTTCAAGGATACGAACGGCCTGAGCTGGGAGACGATGCAAGGGTTGTTTGCCAGTTACATCAGCATGCTCTTGCTCCGATACACGTACCTGCTCGACAGCCCACGTGTGCAGGAACCGTTGAAGAAGCGCTTCCAGCAGCTTGTGGATATGGAAGCGGATGAAGCGCGTCTGTCTGCGGCGGTGGTCCTCTTGATGGAGATGTTGCATCAGCACTACGGGCGACAGGTCATCCTGCTCATTGATGAATACGATGCACCTGTCCAGCAGGCTTGGGAAAATGGCTTCTACCGCGAGTGCATTGCCTTCCTGAAGCAGCTGCTCGGCAGTGCGCTCAAGAGCAACGATAATCTTGCTTTTGCTGTCTTGACGGGCGTTCTGCGCGTGGCGAAGGAAAGTATTTTCAGCGACCTCAACAACCTCGATGTCTGCTCTGTCCTGAGCACGCGCTATGATGACATCATCGGCTTCACTCCGGAGGAAGTCACCAGAATGGCGCATGATCTGGGACGCGAGGACCGCCTAACTGAAATCCGAAGCTGGTACGACGGCTACCATTTTGGTGATGTGGAAATCTACAACCCGTGGTCGGTCATCAACTTTTTCCGCAATGATTGCTTCGGCGATTACTGGGGCAATACCTCTGGTAACGGCATCTTGCGCGCATTGCTTGAGAGGGCAGACGCGCAGCGGATTGAGACGCTGCAGACGCTCCTGGATGGCGGCACGATACAGGTTACGCTGAACGAACGCGTCATCTACGAAGATATCGGGCGCGACAAGAGTGCCTTGTACACGATCCTCCTGCTGACCGGCTACCTGACTACCACAGCAGCAGCCGCCACCCGCCGCAACCGCTACGCCCTGCGCATCCCCAATAAAGAAATCCGCGACATCTACGCGACAGAGATACTCAACCACCTCGCGCAGGGGATTGATACAGATACGTTTGATGATCTGTTCGATTATCTGCTCCATGGTGACAGCTACAACTTTGCTGGCCAATTGCAGAAGATACTGCTCAGCATCATCAGCACTTACGATGCGGCCAATAAAGAGAGCTTCTATCATGGCTTCATGTTGGGGCTGAGTACATTACTACTCGGAAGTGGGTATTGGGTGGAATCCAATCGCGAGAGTGGGTACGGACGTTTCGATATGGCCATTTTCCCCAAGAACCCGCAGAAATCGGGAGTCATTCTGGAATTCAAAGCGGCCACAGGCGAAGCCGAACTCGAAAGCAAAGCAAAAGAAGCCCTCACTCAAATTGAAGATCGGTACTACGAGACTGAATTCCAAAAGCGAGGGATCCGGAACGTATGGAAGTACGGGATTGCTTTCTGTGGCAAGAAAGTTCATGTCGTGATGGCCGATTCGGCCGCCACACCATGATGCTCTGGCGGCGCAAGACGCGCTGGGTGGGGGCGGTCAGTCCTCTCTGCACGAAGAGGAGGCGTATTTCTTCCGCTTCGAGAAGCGACTCTGACTCTGCAAGCTGCAGAGGAATTGATGCACGGCTTCGGAGCGGTAGCGCTTGGGGTTGGTCAGGGCGTGGAAGGTGCGCTGGCTCTCGGGGTGGGGCAGGCGGTAGAAGCGGAGGCGGCTCTCTGCGCCCGTGATGAGGCGGTCGCTCAGGAAGGTGGCGGCGAAGCCGGCCTCGGCGAGGCGGCTGGCGGTGGCCATCTGGGAGAGCTCCATCTTGACGGTTGGCTCGATGCCGGCCTCGCGGAAGAAGTGCATGGCGCGGTCGTGCAGGTTGTTGCCGTTGCGCAGCAGGATGAAGGGCTCGGCGGCGAAGTCTTTGAGGTCAACGCTCGGGCAGCCGGGCGCGAGGTGGCGTCTGGCGAGGATGTCGGCGGCGGTCATGCTGTACTGCGTGCGATGTGCGGGGCAGGGGGCATCCTGCGGGACGGCGAGCAGGATGGTGTCGGTGAACACGGGCGTGCTCGTGAAATCCTGGATGACGGCTTCGTCGCAGCTGAAGGTCAGGTCGATCTCGCGCTGCTCGAGCATGCGCGCCATGGCGTGGGAGCTCCCCTCGAGCAGGTTGAGCTTGACTTGCGGGAACTGCCGGTTGAAGCGCGTCAGGACCTCTGGCAGGATGCAGGCGTTGATGAAGTGGCTGCTGCCGATGGTGATGGTCCCCGTGCGCAGCGCGCGGATGTCGTCGAGCTGGTGGCGCAGGTCCTGCTCGAGCGCCCGCGTCTGCTCGATGGTCTGGAGGTAGATGCGCCCGGCGGGCGTCAGGCTGATGGGCCGCGTGCTGCGGTCGAAGAGCGGCATGCCGAGTGAAGCTTCGAGCTTGCCAATCGCGATGCTCAGGGCAGGCTGGGTGATGAAGAGCGCCTGAGCCGCCTTGGAAAAGCTCTTCTGCCGGTAGATCTCATAGACGTAGCGCATGTCCTGCTGCATGATGATTCCTTCTTTCTTTCTTGATTTGCTCGATGTATCTATGCCTATTATTATATCAGATTTATAGAGCTGTAAAATCTATAAATTGGAAGAAATACTGAATTTGCGGTATGCTATAGGCAACGAAAGCGATACGAGCAATAAAAGCATGGTCAGGAGAGGAGAGCTAGCATGGGTATCAATGCATTACAGATGGATGCGCGCGACAATGTCGTGACGTGTGTCAAGGAAGTGAAGCGCGGGGAGGATGTCGTCTATCAGGAGGGCGCATCGGAAGTGTCGCTTGTGGCAGAGGAGGACATCCCCTACTGCCACAAGGTCGCACTCGCTGACCTCGCAGAGGGAACGGAGATCATCAAGTACGGCGAGAGCCTCGGCAAGCTCATCGCGCCGGTCAAGAAGGGCCACTGGGTCAATGACAGGAACCTCAAGAGTGTGCCGCGCGACTACGAGAGCGAGCTTGCGGGCGATGACTTCGTGATGCAGGCGAAACAGTCGGCCGGTGCGCCGGACCTCGAGCCGTTCTCGTTCTGGGGCTATCGCCGTGCGGAGGGGCGGCCGGGCATCCGCAACCACGTCCTGATCCTGCCGACGTGTGCCTGCGGCAGTGAGTGCTGCCGCATCGTGGCGAGCCAGGTGCGCGGCGCGGTCAACATCGTCTTCAACACGGGCTGCTCGGATGTGGCGGCCAATACGGCGATGAGTCAGAAGGTGCTGACGGGCTTTGCCTGCAACCCGAATGTCTACGGCGTCGTCATCATCGGTCTCGGCTGTGAGACGGTCCCGCATGCGGCGCTGCGCGAGAAGATCCAGAAGATGACGAGCAAGCCCGTCGTCTCGTTCGGCATCCAGGACGAGGGCGGCACGCTCAAGACCATCGAGAAGGCGGTGCGCGCGGCGCGCGACATGGCACAGCAGGCGGGCATGCAGCAAAAGGAACTCTTCCCTGCTTCGGAACTGCTGCTCGGCATCGAGTGCGGCGGCTCGGATGCGACGTCGGGCATTGCCTGCAATCCGGCCGTCGGCGAGCTCAGCGACATCCTCGTCGACATGGGCGCCTCGGCGATGATGAGCGAGTCCATCGAGTGGATTGGCGGCGAGCACGTCCTCGCGAAGCGCGCGGCGACGCCTGAGATCCAGCGTGAGATCATCCGCGTCTGCGAGGAATATGAGAAGCATCTCGCCGGCGCGGGGCAGGACTGCCGCGCGGGCCAGCCGACGCCGGGCAACAAGGCGGGCGGCCTCTCGACGCTCGACGAGAAGAGCCTCGGCTGCATCCGCAAGGGCGGCACGCGCCCCATCGTGGAGGTCTTGGAGCAGGCCGTGCGGCCGACAAAGCGCGGCGCGCTCGTCATGGATACGGCGGGCTACGACATCTCGTCGGTGACGTCGATGGCGGCGGCCGGCTGCCAGGTCATCATCTTCACGACGGGCCGCGGCACGCCGACGGGCAATGCCATCGTGCCGGTGCTCAAAGTCACGGCCAATGCGCGCACCTACCGCTGCATGGAAGACAATATGGACGCCGACCTCAGTGCCATCGTGCGCGGCGAGAAGACCTACCAGCAGGCAGGCCGTGAGCTCGTCGATGCGATTGCCGCCACGGCCAACGGCCGCCTGACGAAAGCCGAGGCCTTCGGCTTCTCGGACATCGCCGTCGACCATGTCTGCCGCTACGTCTGAGCACCCCCTAAATTAAGACTGCTATTCATGCTTTTTCCGTATGACAGCCGCTTTGAGATAAGCATTTCTCACAGCGGCTGTCTTTTTGTATACTTGAAGTGTAGAAAACGGATTCTCAGATAAAATTGAGGGAAATCCGCTATCATGAAAGTAACAGATTGATTGATGGAATCCAGAAAGGACACGCAGATCATGGATAAGGATAGAGAAAGCAAGAATGAAAAATCGGCAGAGCCGAAGCTGTCGCGGCGCAAATTCCTCGCCATCTGTGTGGGGGCTGTGGTGCTCGCGGGTGGCGGCTGGGCGTTTTCGCGCACGCAGCTGGCGGACCGGCTGGCGAGCCATGCGCTCGGCGCGGCACAGGGCAAGCCGGTACTCAGTTATCTGCGCCAGATCATCGCGGCGGACAACGCGCATGCGCGCACGATCATGTGGCAGTCGGACGTGAAATGGCAGGATGCGGTCGTCGAGTACCGCCTGAAGGGCGCAAAGGACATCGCGTCAAGCTCCGCGGAGCGCGAGACGTTCACCGATGACGGTGTCTCGGTCGAGCTCTACACGGCAAGGCTCGCGGACCTCGAGGCGGGCGAAGCGTATGAATACCGCATCAAGGCGGACGGCCAGTGCGATGACTGGCACGCATTGCAGACGGATGACGGCGGCGCGTTCTCAGCGCTGATCTTCCCGGACTCGCAGTCGAATGACTACACGGACTGGAAGCACCTCGCGCAGGGGGCAGCTGCGCGCAATGAAGGCGCGGATTTCTTCATCAACATGGGCGACCTCGTCGACAACGGCGAGGACCACCGCCAGTGGGATGCGTGGTTCGACGCAGTCGCGGGCATCATCGACCGCATCCCCGTGGCGCCCTTGATGGGCAGCCGGTCGCTTACCTGCATGAATTCGCCCTGCCGGCAAATGGCAGCGAGGAGTTCGCGGGGCGCTATTACTCGTTCGACTACGGGCCGGCGCACTTCATCGTGCTCGACACACAGACGGATGAGGCGGCTGATTTCCATCAGGGCCTCCTCGAAACGCAGCAGGCTTGGTTCCGCGAGGATGTCAGAAAGACCGACAAGAAGTGGAAGATCGTGCTGATGCACAAGGATCCCTTGCAGTACCGCATCGCGAACCGCCCGGAGCGGCAGGAGGGCTTCTCGGATGAGGGGCGCGCCTGGATGCCGCTGTTCGACGAGGTGGGCATCGACGTCGTCTTCTCGGCACACCTGCACACCTACCGCAACCGCGGCCACATCAAGAACTTCGAGCGCGATGCGAGCGGCCCGCTCTACATCCTGACGGGCGTCGCGGGCAATGTGCGCTATCCGGGGCTCTGGGTCGACCATGCGCTCGACAAGACCGTCGCGCCGCAGCCGGAGACGGACAACTACCTGACGCTCTGCGTCAAGGATGCGGGCGTGGAGATCGCCTGCTTCCTGCCGGACGGCACGGAGATCGACCGCGAGACCCTGCAGAAATAAGGCAATCCGAAACAAGAGCATCTAATATCATGTGTGATAAATCCCATATCCACCAGACTGTCTGCATGATAAAATAAAAATAATGTGAGACGGAATAACAGGCAGTGCGAAAGGTGAGGGATAAGATGGAACGCAAACAGATCGTGCACAATGCGTATGCGGTAGTCGGACAGCTCTCCAAGGGCTATGATGGCATGATGAAGAACGAGAGCCTGCTCGGCAGGCTGGCCAACCGCTTTTTCTGGCAGCTCAGCGGCTCGCGCTATGAGTCGTTCGTCCGTCAGGCGTTCCAGGGCATCCCGAAGGGCTTCTCGGGCACGCTGCTCGAGGTGCCGGTCGGCACGGGCGTGCTCTCGCTGCCGCATTACCATAGGATGAAGTCGGCGAAGATCGTCTGCCTCGATTACTCGGAGCAGATGCTGCAGCAGGCAATGGAGTCGCCGGCGGCGCGCGGCCTGCATCAGGTGGAGTTCGTGCGCGGCGACGTCGGTAATCTGCAGTACCTTGACGGCTCGTTCGACTGCGTGCTCTCGCTCAATGGGCTGCATGCGTTCCCGAACAAGATGGCCGCATTCCATGAGACGTACCGCGTGCTCAAGAAGGGCGGCACATTCACGGGCTGTTGCTACGTCAAGGGACAGAACCGGATCACAGACCTCTTCGTGCAGGCGTTCTGCGTGCCGATGGGGTTCTTCACACCGCCGTTCGATACGGCAGCGAGCCTCGAGGAGCGGCTGCGCAGCATGTACCGCGAGGTCAAGGTCACGCGGACGGGGTCGTTTGCAGGATTTGTCTGCAGGAAATGAGTGGCAGGTAAAACGAGAAGGGCTAGAGCGGGGGCGAGGGGATACCTGCCGGCTTCGTCGCTCCGCTAAAATGGTCCCCATGCGGATGCGAGAGGCATTGATGGTTCGCCGCCTGCCGCGGCGCTTTGACATCGCAGAGCCTTGACACGGTCTGCTTGGGGACCAGCCCTGCGGGCAGTCACTGCGCTCCTGCAGGCGGCAGGCATCCCCTCGCCCTGAGTAGCGTTATCGCTAGGGGCTTTCCGGACTTAGCTGGACGCGCGGCGACTGGCCCTTTGGGCGGGCGCCTTGCTCTTGCAGCTGAGTATCGTTTTATATTTCTAGCTAAAAAAATAGGCTTCCATTTTTTGGGAAGCCTATTTTTTGTGTCTTGTTAGGATTTCGTTGTGAGGGGGAAGGTCAGGGTGAAGGTGGTGCCTTTGCCGAGCTGGCTTGTTACCGCGATGGTGCCGTCGAAGAGTTCGACGAGGAATTTGACGAGGGAGAGGCCGATGCCGTTGCCGCCGGATTTGCGGGCGCGGGCTTTGTCGACGCGGTAGAAGCGGTCGAAGATGCGTGGGAGGTCGGCGGGGCCGATGCCAATGCCGTTGTCGGCGACGGTGAGCTCGAGATGGTCGGCGACCTGCCGGCTCTTCAGGTGGATGGTGCCGCCCTCTGGGGTGTACTTGATGGCGTTCTCAGTCAGGTTGTAGAGGATCTGCCCGAAGAGCTCGGGGGCGGCGAGGACGTAGAGGGGGATAGGGGAGGGCTCTTCGATGAGGGTCTGCTCCTTGCTCTTTGCCTTGGCCTGCAGCTGCTCGGCGGTTTGGTGCAGGATGGTGTTGACCTCGACGGGGATGCGCTTGATCTTGGTCTTGCCGTGGGTGCTGTCGAGGCGGGCGAGTTCGAGGAGGCCTTTCATCAGGCTGTTCATGCGCTGGGCCTCGCGGTAGATGATGCCGATGAAGTGGCGGCTGGCCTCGGGGTCTTTGAAATCGTCGTCTAAAAGGGTCTCGGCGAAGCCGGAGATGGAGGTCAGCGGGGTGGCGAGCTCGTGGGCGGCGTTGCTGACGAACTCGGCCTGGCGCTGGTTGATCTCCTGCAGGAGGGAGATGTCGTGGAAGACGGCGAGCACGAGCTCGTCGGGGCCGTCGTAGAATGGCGCGAGGAAGACCTGGAAGGTCTGCGCGGCACTGCCGTCGTGGATGGTCAGGGTGATGGTCTGGGCCTTTCCCTGGCGGCAGACTTCCTGCGCGGCCTCGGAGAGCTCGGCGCTGCCGATGACGTGGATGCTGTGGCGGTGCAGAGCGTTGCCCTGCAGGTGGAATGTCTCTTCGGCCTGCCGGTTGGTGCCGACGATGAGGCCGCGCTCGTCGATGAGCATGATGGCGTTGTCGGTGTTGTTGAGAATCAGGGTCATCTTCTCGGCTTCGGCCTGCGACTCCTGTATCTTGGCGGAGAGGTTGCGCGTCAGCTGGTTGATGGTCTGGACGAGTGTATCGAACTCATCGCCGCTGTGCCACTGCAGCCGCTTGTGGAGGTTGCCGCTCGCGATCTCCATCGCGTCGAGGCTCAGGCAGCGGATGGGCTGGACCTGTCGGTGTGCGAGCCAGATGGCGATGATGAGCGCAGCGAGCAGGGCGAAGAACAGGGCGGAGAGGATGACGCGCAGGCCCGTGTGGTACGACTGTTCCATCGAGGCGAGCGAGGAGGACGTGCGGATAATGCCGATGAGCTGGCCGTTTCGATAGACCGGCACGGCGACGTACATGAGGTTCTCGTGCAGGGTATCGCTCTGCCGGATGGCGAGGCCGTACGATTCGGTCATGGCCTGCTGGACTTCCTCACGGTCGAGGTGGTTGCTCATGGACTGTTCTGGGTTGGCTGTGTCGGCGAGGACGGTGCCATCGGCATCGATGACTGTCACGCGCAGCGAGGTCTCCTCATGGATTTCCTGCAGTGTCGTGTGGAGCCCCGCGACGTCCCTGCTGTAGAGAGAATCCTCCAGTGAGGTCTCGATGATCAGGGCGTTGAGGATCAGGGCGTTCTTCTCCTGCTGCATCGTGTAGCCGCGGAAGTAGTTGAGCAGGATGATGCCGAGCAGCGACAGGGAGACGAGCACGACGAGCAGGAAGGAGGTGACGAGGCGCCGCGTGATCTTGGAATGGAACAAGGCAAGCCCTCCTCAGTCGATGCGCGTCTGCCAGTCGGGGTCGGCCGCAGCCACAAAGCAGCGGTCAATCTGCTCGCGGCTCGTCTTTTCTTCGGCGATGTTTTCGGGCAGCTCGTGGCGGGCGAAGTAGCGTGCCTCGGTCGTCTCGATGTTGGGCTGGAAGGTGCCACCGAGCACGCGGCAGAGCGAGAAGATCTTGATGATGCCGTAGGGGTTGTTCTGGATGTTGTGCTTGCGCCAGTCGTCGATGGCGATGACGCGCTCGACGGCGACGTCAAGGCCGGCTTCTTCCTTGGCCTCCTTGATGGTGTTCGAGGCAACCGACTGGTCGACGTCACACCAGCCGCCCGGCAGGCTCCATTTGCCCGTGCTCTCGTGCACGAGCAGCAGCTTGCCGTCCTGGAAGATGGCCGCGCGCGTGTCGATCTTCGGCGTCTGATAGCCCTCTTCGTTGCAGAAGAGCTGGCGAATCTTGGCGAGCGGCAGGTCGCTCTGGGCGGCCATCATCTTGGCTGCGATGTCGCGCAGCTCGGCATAGCGCTCGAGGTCGAACCGATCATGGCCGTAGTGGAGTCCGGCCTGCGCGAGGCTCTGGATCCTCACGATCCAGTCGAGCCACTGCTGCTGGTCCGCCGTCACGACGCGCTCTTCCATCACTCTCGTATTTCTCGTATCCGATGACATGTCGACATCTTCCTTTCGCTCTAGTCCATCTTTATTTCTTTCCTTGTGATATGATTCTAAGTCCTCATTCGACAAAAGTGCATATTTTCCTTCTAATTCTCATTTTTATATGCAAAATGTCTTTTGATAAAGGACATAAGCTGTGCACACCAATAGGACGGTTGACGAAAAACCGCGCTCTTATCGTCGCATCTTCCTTATTGGATAAGGGGTAAATGGTGTTTTACATTCTTGACAGTTCCGGGTGTCTGGCGTAAACTGGATAGGTGCGCATATCCATGTTGAATGGACAGTGACGCGCTGAGAATGCGAATGAGGGGGATTTATATGTCAGATGAAAACAAGTCGCGGCGTCCGTATGCACCACGGATGTCACCTCAGAAAACGTACGAGGAGATCAACTCGTACGTCGTCTTCTGGGGATTATTTTTCTCGGTGCTGTTCGCCCTGGCGGTCGGCTATCTCTGCCTGAAGATTGGGCAGACGGTCGATGCCTTTGCGCCGGTGTCGGTACTGGCCATGGGCATGGCGGTGCTCTTCCACCGCAAGAACGCCTTCCCAGAGACGGTCCACATCCAAGCCATCGCGAGCGCGGGCACGAACATCATCGGCGGTGCGATGTTCATCCTGCCGGCGCTCTACATTCTGAACATCGAGGATGTCTCGTTCATCGAGATGGCCATCCCGATCGTGCTCGGCGGTGTGCTCGGCGTCTTCCTTGCGACGGTCTTCCGCCGCTACTTCTGTGAGGAGATGGACGGCGTCTATCCGTTCCCGTCGGGCAGTGCGGCGGCTGAGGTGCTCGAGTCGGATGAGGGCACAAAAGCCCATCTGATGCTCCTGAGCGGTGCGGTCGCGCTCGTCTACGACTTCGTGCTCAACTCGCTGGGCTGGTGGCAGGAGCTCTTGACGACGACGACGTTCCACTGGGGCCAGGCGCTCGCGGACAAGTACAAGCTCGTCTTCAGCCTCGACAACGATGCGGCGCTGCTCGGCATCGGCTACTTCACGGGCCTGCGCTACGCGGCCATCATCGCGGCGGGCTCGTTCTTCTCGTGGCTCGTCTGCATCCCGGTCGCCTATTACCTCGGCGGCGACCACACGATGGTCGTCGGCGGCGAGACGATGCTGCTTGCGAATGCGCCGGTCGATGCGGTCTTCTCGCAGTACGTCCGCCACATCGGCATCGGCATGCTCGCCATGTCAGGCATCATTGGCCTTCTCTCGATGTCGGGCGTCGTCGTCCGCGTCGTCAAGCGCGCCATCGCGGACCTCTTCTCGAAGGGCTCGGCCGCTACGGGCACGCTGCTGCGCACGCAGCAGGACCTGCCGATGACGCAGATCGTCTTTGGCAGCCTGCTCATGGCCATCCTGTTTGCCGTCTTCTTCCATGTCATGTGCTCGGAGAGCCTGACGCAGACCGTCATCGCGTTCGTCCTCGTCGTGCTCTTTGCCCTGATGCTCTCAGTCGTCGGCATCAGCTCGATCGCCTTCACGGGCAATGAGCCGGTCTCCGGCATGACGATCTTCATGCTCATCGTCTCGGCTGTCGTCATGGGCGGCGTCGGCATGTCGGGCAAGACGGGCATCATCGCGATCCTCATGATGGCGGCCTTCCTCTGCGCGACGCTGGCCGTCTCGGGCAACTTCATGTCGGAACTCAAGGTCGCCTACATCACGGGCGCGACGCCGAAGAAGATGCAGCAGTGGCAGCTCGTCTCCATCGTGCTCGCGGGCATCGTCTCGGTCGGCGTCGTCTTCCTGATGCACTACGCCTACGGCTTCACGGGCGAGGATGCGCTCGCGGCACCACAGGCCAATGCGATGGCCGCCATCGTCAAGCCGATGATGGACGGTGGCGATGCGCCGTGGCCACTCTACATGGCGGGTGCATTCTTCGCGGTCCTGCTCTGGATGATGAAGATCCCGCCGCTCGCCTTCGCGCTCGGTTCGTATCTGCCGATGGGCATCAACACGCCGGTCCTCGTCGGTGGCCTGATCTCGTACTTCGTCTCGCACAGCAGCGATGACGCAAAGGTCAACGCCAAGCGCCTCAGCGAGGGCAATACGGTCGCCTCGGGCTTCGTCGCAGGCGGCGCCATCGGCAGCCTCATCAGCGCGGTCCTGCACATCGCGGGCATCGACTGGTTCGCCAAAGCCTGGGCCGCTTCGCCTGCCGCAACATTCGCAGGCATCGTCGCTTACTTCGTGCTCTGCATCTTCCTCTACGCGATGGCCAAGCATGCAGTCAAGCAGGATTGAATCAAATCGATAGATATACGATAGACATATAAGGTCAGCAAAAGCCAGCTCCGGTGCGTTTTCCGCGCCACGGGCTGGCTTTTGTGCTATACTGAATAGATAGTCTTGATTGGGAATGAAATGGAAAGGAAAGGGATAAGAATGAATCACGCACGCCGCACGGGTATGATGGCGGCACTGTCGACGTATCTGATCTGGGGTGTCCTGCCGCTTTACTGGAATCTCCTCGCACGGGCGGAGGCCAATGAGATCCTCGCGCACCGCATCATCTGGTCGTTCGTCTTCATGGTCGTCGTGCTCATGGTGACGAAGCGCTGGCAGAGCTTCAAAGAGGACTGCCGCGCTCTTTGGCAGGACAAGAAGCGCGGGGCCATCCTGCTCTTGGCGGCTTTCACCATCAGCCTGAACTGGTTGACGTACATCTGGGCGGTCAATCACGGGCATGTCATCGATACGAGCATCGGCTACTACATCAACCCGCTCATGAGCGTGCTGTTCGGCATCGTGTTTTTCCGCGAGCGCATCTCGGGGCTCAAGAAGATCAGCCTCTTGCTCGCGGCCATCGGCATTGTGCTCATGACGTATCAGCTCGGCAAGCTGCCATGGGTGGCAGTCGTGCTCGCCGTGTCGTTCTCGGTCTACGGTGCGCTGAAGAAGCAGCTGCACCTCAATCCGTTCTCGAGCATCACGCTCGAGACGCTGCTGATGGTGCCGTTTGCCGTGCCGTACATCGGCATGCTCATGATGTCGCCTGCGAATCACTTCTCGCTGGCGACGCCGGACCTCGCGCTCTACCTCATGGGAACGGGCGTGGTGACGGCGGTGCCGCTCGTCTTGTTCTCGTACGGAGCGAATCTCCTGCCGCTCAATGTGCTTGGCTTCTTCCAGTACATCAGCCCGACAATCGGCCTGCTGCTCGGGATTTTCTTCTTTCACGAAACGTTCGGGATGGCGCAGATCAGTGCGCTCGGGTTCGTGTGGGCGGCAATTGTGCTGTTTACGGTGGCGGAAAGCTTGCGGAGGAGATGAGTCTTGCAAAGGGAGACGGCCAGAACGGCCCCTGTCTAACGCTTCGCGCAGCAGGCTGAAGCTACGCTTATAGACAGGGGCCGTTCTGACCTCGGGCTCGTGTGTTGGCAGATGCGCTCATGCTGTTGCAAGGGGAGGCGGACCAGAGATATCCTGCCTAACGTTCCGCGCAGCGGGCTGAAGCTCCACTTATAGGCAGTAGCACTCCTGGCCTTGAGCTCGTATGCTGGATGGTTCTGCAGCATTACAGCAAGATAAGGCGGAGAAAGTGCAATCATGCCTAACGCTTCGTGTAGCCAAGGCGGGGAGAAGGAGCTGTGTCTAACGCTCCGCGCAGCGGGCTGAAGCTTCGCTTATAGACACAGCTCCTTCTCCCCCTTAGTACCATGAAAGTACCGTAAAAGACTGGATGAAAGGAAGGAGATTTATGGATAAAGAGAAGAATCGGTTGGAGTCGGTTGGGCGGCTTTGTGAGGTCGTGGCGCAGCTAAGGGGACCGGGGGGATGTCCTTGGGATCGGGTGCAGACGCATGAGAGCTTGAAGCCGGCTTGCATTGAGGAGGCGGCGGAGGTGCTTGGGGGGATCGATATCCTGCGGGAGACGGGCAGGGCGGAGAATCTCAAGGAGGAACTCGGCGACCTTCTGCTGCAGGTGGTCTTTCATGCGCAGCTGGCGCAGGAGGAAGGGCTCTTTTCGCTGGCGGATGTGGCGGAGGCTGCGGCGGCGAAGATGGTGCGCCGCCATCCGCATGTTTTCCACGAGCCGATGCTCGACGATGCGGGCCGGCCTTTGACGGGCTGGAAGGAGATCAAGGCGCAGGAGAAGAAGGGACGCGAGTGGGAGGAGGACTACCTGCCGCATGCGTTTGAGGAGGCGTCTGCTCTGATTGAGCAGGCGAAGAAGCGAAAGGGGATTTGAGGATGATACGTGACATTGTACGCGATACGTTTTTCCTCGCGCAGCCGTCGGTTCCGGCGCAGCGCCGGGATATGCCGATTGCAGAGGACCTCATCGACACGCTCAAGGCGAATGCCGACCGCTGTGTCGGGTTGGCGGCGAACATGATTGGCGAGCACAAGTGCATCATTGCCATTCGTGTCGGCCATGCTTATCTGGCGATGCTGAATCCGACGGTCGTCCGACATTCGAGGGAAGTATACGACGTGAGCGAGGGCTGCCTGTCCCTTGACGGCGAGCGGCCGACACGACGCTATAAGTGGATTGAGGTGGAGTATCGCGACCTCAAGTTCAAGAAGCAGAAACAGGTCTTCCGCGACTTTCCCGCAGAGATTGTCCAGCATGAGATGGACCATTGCGCGGGGATCCTGATCTGACAATACAAAGAGTAGACAGTGCCAAAGGTACTCAGTGCAGGACAGCCGGGAATGGCTGGGCAGGGTTTGTCAAGTTAAGTGTGTAAGTTTTTTTAGGTATCATAAAAGAAGATGCGT
>OGGS01000236.1_pt1 | contig 62565 bp, 94 predicted proteins | sample 1571281 | NCBI WGS metagenome assembly OGGS01 (sample SAMEA2582042, study PRJEB24529) | metagenome | biome: Human gut stool | place: China | collected 2011 | reverse complement strand
GGGCCGGGTTCTCCACGCACTCGTCAAAGGCCATGGCAATGGTGGAACCCAGGTTTGCCTGGATCTGCATGCTCTCTTCCGGGCCCATGAAGATGCGGTGGCCGTCCAGATGGGAGGCAAAGGTCACACCTTCTTCGGTGATCTTGCGCAGCTTTGCCAGGCTGAACACCTGAAAGCCGCCGCTGTCGGTCAGGATGGGGCCGTTCCAGCGGGTGAACTTGTGCAGGCCACCCATGTCAGCCACCAGCTTATCACCGGGGCGCAGGTGCAGATGGTAGGTGTTGCACAGCATCACCTGTGCGCCGATGTCCTTCAGATCCTGTGCCGACAGGCCGCCCTTGATGGCGCCTGCTGTAGCAACGTTCTGGAAAGCGGGTGTCTGCACCGTGCCGTGCACGGTCTTGAACTCACCCCGCCGGGCATCGTGTTCCTGCTTGAGGAGCTTGTAAGTCGTCAGTGAAGGCATTGTCTCGTGTTTCCTTTCTGCGCACGGAAAACAGCCGTGCGATCCTGCCGCAGAAACCTGCGGTATTCAGAACAATCTCTTACAGGTTTCGATCTTGCGCCTTCGCTCACAGAATGAGCATCGCATCCCCCATACTGACGGGAGTCGGGATGCCATACTGGAAAGCGTCGTAAGATCGATTGCTTTTGGCTTCTAGGAATGCCTGATTTCATTTGAAGCCATCGAAATGAAGATATATTTGTTCAGCAAAAAAGCCCCGTGAAGGGCTTCTTTGTTCGGCGTAACACCGTTCTTATACATTTTAGCAGATGACCATAGAGATTTCAACTGCTTTTTGAACATCTTATGTCCGTAGCGAAAAATCCACCCCGGCGAAGTTATCTGCGCTCAGGACGTAGGTCCCGTTGTCCCACGCATCCTTAGCCAGCATCTTGGCCTCCTCCCAGCTCGCCGCTTCGACGGGTACGACCTTCTTCAGGTATTCGACGATGACAACATCGTAGGTTCTGGTCCGGGGCGGAAGCGCTACCTTTGCACGTTCCATCATTCTGTCAAGAATCAGCTCATCCTTCTGAAGCTCGCTGAAATAGTCCGGGTCGCCGCCTTCTTTCCCCGCTTCCTCCAGAAGAAGCTCGCTGTTCATCTCCTGACAGAAGTCGATGCAGTCGCGGATGGTGTACGGCTGATCGTTGTCGGCATCCTCGCCGTCCTGATTGTCATGCAGGGCGAGATGGAACTTGTCATCCATCATCAGGCTGTAGTCATGCCCCTCCAGATAGCCCAGCAGCACTTTGGCCTCAATGGCGGCAAGCTCAACACCCTGCCGGACGGAAACGGCCATCAATTCTTCGGACTTCGTAATCAGCGTCATATAAGCTCTCTCCTTTCATTCCATACAGACTTTTCCGACCGAAAGCAGATACGAACACCAGCCGTAACTGATGCCGAGGTCTTTGGCCTTTTTGACCACCTGAGTGATGCTGTACTTCGGTTCCGGTCTTTTTGCGAGCAAAAGTTCCTCCAGCATCCTTTCCTCCAGCGCTTCCTGCTTCCGACGTTCAGCTTGAGCAAGGCTGCGTTCCAGATAATACTCGCGGTGCTTGAGATAAGACTTGTGGGATTGCGCGGCCTGACGTTTCTTTACGCAGTCAGGGCAGAACTTCTGGCGGTTCTTGGCGTTCGGTATGTCCCGTCCGCACATCTCGCACTTTGGGGTACTCATCTGAAAATCCTCCCGGAATCCTTGTCCATAAGAACAACCCGGCCCACGATCTCGAACCCGGCGAGATCGGCTACCTGCTTCAATGCGCTGACCAATGCGCTGATGGTGCGCATCCGGGCAGCTTCAAGCTGTTCCTCCTTGCGGATGTTCTTGTGTGCTTCATACGGCGTCGGGTCGTTGTAATGCTCGCTGTTCTTCAGTTCCACGGTCGGCACCTCCTCATCAACAGATCATCGGAATCAGAAAGAACCACAACGGGTACGTCTGCCCAGTTACGATAATGGCCGCGACAATCGCAGCTCCAACTGCCAGCCACTTGGCTGCATCAGACATTTCAGCCCACATTAGTTTTTTCCTCCGTTTCAAGGTCTTTGTACGTTTTTTCCATCATCCGCTCTGAAAAATACAGCGCTTCAGCCAGTCTTCCCTCAACGATCATTCGCTCGGTGCAGGGCGGAAATTTGGAGCATTCAAACAGCGCTTTTCTGACCGCATAACGAAATCCATCACTTGCAATTCTGAGGTCAAACATTTCTTTACGTGTCATTCTGCTTTTTCCTCCGGCGCTACAGGCAACGGCATCCAGAACGGAACGTCCACAGGGTGAAAAATTGCATTCTCCCAATATGTGATGTCAACGCGCTTGACCGCGGCTCCCCAAACAATGATTCTTCCGAGTCTGTCAGCATCCGCTTCTGTCGGCGGGTCATACTTGGAATTTCTCCAGCATTGACCGGCCACTTCCTGCGGGGTAGCTTCTGGCTGGGTGTCGATATAGTTCTCCACATCCCGTAATGTGTGGATATGGCCTACCTTCATGCCCATGCGCAGGAACTCTTTCAGCATCTCAGCTTCAAGATACCGTTTCTTACTCATAAGGCGTCGTCCTCCTCTGCCTCAGCAACGTAGCACCAGCTCTGGGGCGGCTTGCTCAAACAGCAGCCATTGATTGCGCAGGTCGGCGGGAGCATACAGCTTCCAGACGGCTGATAATGCTCGCAGCTCTCATTTCCACAGACATCGGTTCCGTTCATGCCACGAAAGTCATGCCCAGAAAAGCCGGACAAGGACTTGGGCTGGTCATAAATCTTCAGGTCTGAGATATGCCAGCCAAAGCCATCGCCGCCTTTAAGATACCCTTCGACGTCAGCTTCGCTCAGGCAAGCTGCCCGAAGCAGTTCGTCAGGGTATTCGTACTGCAAATCGGGAGTTTCAATGTACAGTTTAGCAGGCTCATTGCTCCCCATCGTACCAACATGGGTCAGTCTGTCGATTTTATCGCAGGCGAATGTGCCGATGACTTTTCCATTGAGCAATTCAAAGAGGTTTTCGGCTCTTTCCCGCCCGCATCCATGAACCGGCCAGACTTCCTTACGGAATGCTTTTTTGTCAGGCGACCATCGTTCCTGCCACGCAAGCAGCGGGGTTGCCTGCGTGCAGTAAATATAGCATCGAAACGGGAAATCGAGACTCGGTACATTCCTGCGGATTTCGACCGTCTTTTTACCTGCGGCGATTTGGCAGCACCATCCCGGCCGAATGCTGATGAGGACCGCTTTATTCTTCAGGGACATCGACATCCTCCTTCTTCATCAAACGGTACTTCCAGCGGGCGAGCTTCTGCTCCATGATCTCGACCATCCGGTCGCCGACCGCATCACACATATTGCAGGGGTCGTTGTCATCCAGCTCGCCGCCGAAGAAGACGATGCTGCAAAGGTAGATGTCGGCCAACTCTTCGACCAGATTCTCGAAGGCGTCCTTCTCGGACACCGGCGTGGGATTCACACCGCAGCGCACCCGGCGGAGCTTCAGAGCCGCCTTGGACGCTTCTACGCATTCTTCCGCCATCTGGGCGAGGATTTCTTCTTCCGGCAGGGCATCGAAAATCTTGATTTCAGGCATTGTTATCCTCCATCTTTGCACCACAGTTCGGGCAATAGCTAAACGTCAAGACGTTCGCTCCTCCATTCGTAATTTTGTACCCTTTGCGGCATCTTTCGCAATACGCGACACTGCGTTGCAAAACCCAATGAGATACAGGCCGTCGGCTCTCCGGGTCAACAGCAGGAGCTTTCATCAGGTCATCGGCAAACCCGGAAACGAGGTGCGCAACGCTTTCCTTGACAACACCCTTGTTGTAGTCGAGATGGTTCCCGGAGGCCATCAAGGTTTTGGCCTCCTCCAGATTCTTCTTCGCCGCATCGTTCCATCCGTTGACGATGGGCACTACATTAACTAACCGTATGTCGCTCATTTTTTATCTCCTTTCAGACAAGCCACTGGGCCATCATACTATCAAGCTCCGAGAAGCCGGTGCAGTGCAGTTCGGCTTTCTGTTCATCGGAGAGAGCGTTGAACAAATCCATCAAAACTGCATCGTACATCGCTGTATCGACATCGAGGTCGTTGTGCATACAGTACGCAGTCCACAGGGCCATGAGCTGACTACGACAGGCGGCGTTGCGAAAGTCTGTCGTGTCATCCTTGACGTAATCAACGAGGAACTGCCATTCGGACTTCTCGGTCACCCAGATCACCTCCAATCTTGTAGGTCTTTTCCCGGCTGCGGCCAGTCCCCTTGCAGTACTCCGCAATCCAGATCGTCTTGCCGCTCTTATAGTGGCGGAAGTGGCCTCTTACGGTAAAGGAACAGGCCGGGCTTGCGTGGTGGCCTCTAGGAACCACTGTAAGCTGTTTTCCGGCCGAGTGAATGATGTATGTGGTGCTTGCCGTATGCGGCTTTGTGGAGCTTTTACGTTCAGCAGGAGCCTTCGAGGTTGTGGTAGCCACGCCACCACGGATGCTGCCCGCTCCATACGTCATCAGCGCCATCAGGGAGCCATACACGGTCAAAGCGCCCTGTTCGGTTTCGGCGGGGTTGCAGTCCGCAGGGAGCGTACTCACTTTCTTCTTCCACAAGCCGTTGCCCAGCGGAGCGAAGACAACGTGGCCGAGCTTCCGGGCCGGGCTGTCGAGATAGAGCTTCAGCTTCTTGTCAGAGCGGAAGCACTTGATGGAGATGCCGCTCTCGACAATCTGGATTTCCACTTCTCGCAGGGGAACCGGCATCGAACGAACCAGATCGTTGTGCTCATCCCGCCATGCAAGGAGCTTTTCGATGTCCGCCGCTGTGACCACGATCTTGTCCATCATCCAGAATCCCTCCCAACGAATGTGCCGGCATAAAGCCGCCCACCGATCATGTAGTGGTAGTATTCATGCCCACGCTGGATGTCGGCCTGTCTGCCGGGCATGGGCCGCAGAACCAGCGGATGCCCAGCAACCTGCACCACATACTCTCCAGCGGGGATGAGTGCTGCCATCCACGGCTCCACCGGGCTGGCCCGAGCCGGGCAACCATCCATGCAACAGGTGGCAGTAACCGGGTCTACGTTCATGGTGAACATGGAAAGCTGCTCATATCTGCTCATTTTGCCACCGCCTTTTTGATGGTGAACCGCCATCCCGGCCCATAGGCCATGCGGTACTCGGCAAGCATCTTCAGAGCTTCGGGCCGGGTGTCGAACTCGTCGATGTCCTCCCATGGCTGGCCGGGGTACTTCCCACGAATCTTAAACACTGAAACCGACCTCCTTCACGGCAACGCCGTTCTTGTCGCACCAGACTTCCTTGCTGCCGAGCTGGCGCTTGGTGTAGCCTTTGACAACGTGCATCTGGTAGTCTTCCTCGGCCTGCGGGTCATGCCAGTGCAGGCCGCGAGCTTTGTACAGCGGCATCCAGTGTTCCTCATAGAAGTCGTACCCGGCTCCGTCGATTCCGAAGAAGTAGCCGTAGTCTTCGCTCTTATAGATGCGGAAGCCGCAGTCGGACATCGCCCGGATGCCATCATCTTCTTCAAGCCACCAATCGTCGCAGGAGTCGCCAAACGACCACATCGTTCCCCACATCGGGAGCAAACCATCGTATTCGACCTCAAAGTCATCAGCCTCCGCAGATACGAGCTTGCCATCATCAAGCTCGATGCAGTACAGCTCGCTTTCGTCGTTATAGCTCTTGACTTCGCCATCATGCGTGGTGCTGTCAACCTCATCAGGGATTTCGTAAACATACACCCGGTCACCGGTGCTGGGCTTCGTGACTTCAACAAAGCAACCGTCGTCGTCCTTCATCAGTCGCTCAATCATCCTCTGCGGGATGGCATTCATTTCGCGGACCCACGCTTCAGCAGCGTCACGGATGGTGCGATACTCAACGGTCATAGCAAATTCCTCCTTAATCTCCGATACTGAGGTAGTCGGAGTAAACGGTATCATCTTCCTTGCAGTAGTAGTAGCTGCGGTCGCCGTAAGATTCCCAGTCGAGAAAGATGAAGACAAGTTTCTTGCCGTTCCGTGCCGCCTCAACGGCAGTCGGGAAAGACTTGTACTTGTGTGCCTTCAAGAACTCGTTGAGTGCTTCCTTCGATGGAAGAATGGTTTTAGTAGCGTCGTTCTCCATGCGGATGCTTCCCCTTTCAGATGGACGCGCAGAAGTCGCCGAGCTTCTGCCACAGGTGGAACGTCTTCCGGCTCATCTGCACGGTATCGGGAACGCCCCGGCCGACCGTCCAGTTGTGAGCCATGCGGAACAGCCGCCCTGCGGCCTCCCGCTCCGATTCGCTGAAGTCGGCCAGCCATGCCCTGCGGCGGCGACCGCTGCTCCAAGTGCAGCCGTAGCGAACCATGCAGATGAGGTCGTACGGGATGTTCGCCCGGACTTCCTCAACGGTGAGCTTCATCATCTGCTTTGCCATATCACTCATCCTCCTTAATCCTGAAAAAAGCCATTGCGCTTGCCTTGATGCTGCTCGGCCATCCGTCCGGGTAGGGCCGCTGCGTACCATCCGTAAAGGGAACCATTGCGGTGGCCTCTACGGCCAACATCTCGCCCTCGTACTGGTAGGGGCGGCAGCGGAACGTGCGGAGCTGGATGCTCTCGCATTCCATCGTACCGGCTCCCATGCGCCGCAGATCATCCGCGTTGCGTGCCGCGTTCGGGTCATACCCGGCGGCTTTCATGTGGTCCAGAACCGTCATATCAGGCAACCTCCTTTCTGACAACATTCAGGCAGATGTAGAACCGGCCATCGAGGTCTTCAACCTCCCAGAAGTAGCCGCCGGTGTACTTGCCATCGGTCAGCGCCTTGTCCTGCCAGAAGCCTTCCTTGATGCACTCCGTGATGGTTTCCTGCCAGCCATCAAAGCGCTCATCCCCGGCCAGTGCCTTGAAGAAGCGGTTGACCGCGGTCTGCCACATCTTGCAGTCGGTGATGAGGTCGGCGCAAACCATGCCGTTCGGCTTGTTCACGATGGCAACCAGATCGATGTCCTGCCGGTGTTCGTCCTGCTCGAAAGCCTCGAAGCTGCTGTATTCTTTCACCTTCAGCATTTCTAAATCCTCCGTGTTTTGGTAAGTTGTTTTCTGTATCTTCATTCTAACTTACCGGTCTGGTAAGTCAAACGTATGTTGAAGTTTTTACAAAAAATTTTACGGTATTCCGAAGATACTTTATGGAGGCTTATCCTACTTTACGGCTGAACCTTTCCCAGAACTGCTTGGCGATGTAGGGGCTGACCGGGGTGATGGTATGATGCTGGCATCCAGAAAGCTGGTAGAGGACGGTGAAGTAGTTCCCAGCGGCATCCTCGAACAGCTCCACATAGAAGTCCTCGAACATCACGGCCTTGTTCGAGCAGAGCGATTCTGCCTTCCGGGTGTCATATCGAACGCCGTCTACGGTCTGCGCTACGGCGGGGCTGGTGCTGTTGCCCAGTTCCGGGAGACCAGCGCCGCTGGCATCGCTCATCGAAACCTCGTACCCGGCAAAGTGCAGAGCCTTTGACAGCTCATCGAAGGTGAGCGAGTTGTTCTTTAGCCGCCCGCTGAGGTTCTGCGGGGTCCAGCCCATGTGTTCGGCCAACTCTTTCTGGGTCTTCCCTGCTCCAGCAAGGGCTGCGCGTACCATATCAGATGCTCGCATACCATCAGCCTGCCTTTCCAGCCAGAACCCGATTCAGCAGGCTCTCGTACATGGTCTGGAGCATTTCACACTTGGCTTTCGCTGCGGCCAGCTCCGCAGCCATGTTCGGATTTGACGCCGGCGTAGACACCTTGACATCCCGGATGACCGGAACTTCTTTCGTGACCTCCACGATTTTCTCTACGGGCTTTCCAACTTCCAGCTCCAGCGAGATCAGCATTGCAACCTCCACGTTGGTCATCTCTGCCGGGGTCAGGTGGCCCTTGTTGCCCAGCAGGCGGTCAACCGATTCGGTCGTAATCTGCTCACAGATGGCAGTGCTTTCGCGCTCAGAGCTGCGGATGAGAACGTGCGTCGGCAGGTCTTTCTTCGGTTGGGTGGTCAGGTATACGACCTCTACCGTCTCTGAACTGGCGTTGTTCTTCTCGTTAGAGACGATGATTGCCGGGCGGCCTGCCGCCTGCTCACAGCCGGTGTAGTTGTCCTTTCTCACATACCAAATGTCGCCACGCTTGATTTCCATACTCTTACTCCTCCTTTGCCTGACGCTTCAGCTCGGAAGCATCAATGGTGATGCAGGTGGTGTTGGCGACGATGCCGTCAGCAATCCCCTTGCCATGCTCGTCCAGCAGGGACTCCAGCGAGGTCGCGGTGAGCTGCAGGGCAGCGACCATGAACGGGAAGTCCATCAGGTCATACCGGCTTACAACGCCCATCAGCTCTTTGGTCATCGCGGTGACGCACTCAGCAGAAATACTGCGGGCATCATCGGGCTTATTTGCAAGCACTGCCAGCGTCATCCGCAGCGCATAGGGCATCATTTTCTCAGCCATTGTCTTTGTCCTCCTTATATTCGCTGACGACCTCCGAGATTGCATGATCGCGGTGGTACGTCCAGCTATCGTCATTATCAATGTACTTCCGCATCAAGACCGCCGCACGCGGGGCGAGCGCATTGAGCGTCGTGCGGTCAAGCTCATAGGCTTCCATAAGCTCCTCATCGGTGAACTGTGAGATATATTCCCGCACGTCCTCCTCATAGCTCCGAAGCTCATGCTCGGAGTAGGAGCGAACCAGCTCACAGCCATCCAGCGGCTTCGGGCAGTAATCGGTGCAGCCATCATCATGGATGCCCGGCTTCTTCCCAGTCAGGAACGGGGCCATGCAGATGCCCTGCGGGTTGAACACGCAGGTTTCAGAACAGCATTCAGTGCAGAGCTTCTGGCAGTGCAGCAGGCTCGTGATGCTTGCCGCGTTAGAGGCATCCTCGTTGTAAATCAAGTAGGCAATGCCCTTGCTATGCCGTTCATCAAACCAGCGCCAGATGTCAACGCGGCTGGTTCCTGCCGGGAAATCCAGAAACGGAGCCTCCATCGTTTCGGTGGAGGGGTCCATAGGGACATCCCCGAACCGCTTCCACAATTCTTCAAGCAGCGCATCGCGCGCTCTCAGTGTTCTCATTACCAACGCCTCCCCAGAAAGAGCCTCGCCAAGCCCACAACGGCCATCGCCCCGACGATTGCCCAAAAGGCAGCGCAGAGGATGTCCGTGGCCGTTTCGAGCCACTGATCTACCACGATCAACCATGCCATCATCATTTTGCCTCCCCTCAGCCGAATACCAAATCGCCAAACAGTGCGTGCTGGACAATCTCGTCCGCACAGGTGGCATCAATCTGGCCGCAGTCAACGGAGCCATCTGTGCTGTCCACAACATCGCAGTTGGCGTAGCAATTTTCGAGCCACTGCTTAAATCCAGCGAGGAACTTGTCGAGATCGAGCATATAACAGGTCTTGTCATCCTCAAACGGTTCTTCGAGCCAAACGGCAAGCTGCCCACCGCGAGAAATCTGGTCGCTTGCGTACTCCCCAAGATACTTGCCCTGCACAACAACGCGCCTGCACCAGTAGTTGATGCCACCCTCCAGCGCAGAAACCATGATGTCATCAACATCCTGCTGGGTCAGCCGAGCCGTAATCTCTGCATGAACCTCAAACTTCTTTTCATCGGTCATCTTTCTTCATCCTTTCATCAAATTGTCGGGTCAAAAATCAGGCCATCCCACTTGCCGTTCAGACGGTCGGGGTACTTCCCGGTCGGAACCATGTACCTGTCCGGGACTTCCGGCGGCAACGGCCGCTCGTTCCTCAAATCCATACCAGCGTCGAACATCGAGAGCTGCACGGTCTGGCTGGTACGTTCCCGCAGGAGCCGATACCAGTAGATGATGTGGTTCCGAACAAGGTTCAGATTCACACCATCCGGCCATGCAGGGTCAGAACAACCGTTCTTCTTCAGGTCATCCCAGTGCTTATACTCAGCGTCCAACTGCTCCCTGATCTGGGCCTCGCTCATCTCTTCAGGGGGAATATAGCGGCTCACAGGTGCGCCTCCTTTCGGCGCTCATCGGCGATGACATCAGCGGTAGTGCGGTCAACGCCGAGCTTTTCGAGCTGCCGGTAAGCTGCTTCCTTTTCCTGCGGGCAGTCGGCCCAGACGAGATCATCAATCATGTCACTCAGCATACGCCAGCCTCCTCTCTTGTGATAGTCCCGCTCGTCCATGCCCCGGTGCGAATGCCAATGCTGGGCAGGCGGGCCAGCAGAGCCTTTTTCATGCTATCGAGGTATTCCCGATAGCGCCGTTTCTGAAGACCGGCCATCCATGCGCTCTCACAGTCGGAGTAGCCGTCTTTCTGGACAAGCTCGACAGCCAGCGACCATTCGTTGTCCTCCACGCAGATGTAAAACAGCTCGTTTTCGAGGATGACCCGACGCTCATTGCCGAGCCAGACGTTCGAGTTGGCCGCAGGCTGGAAGCTGGGACAGAGCTTCCGCAGTTCGGCACAGAAGCATTCGAGAACGTCTTCTTCCTCGTAACTGCTCCCGACCTCATCAAGAAGCCATTCATCGCCCGAAAGGTCTTCGTAACTGAGGTCGCGCTGTAAGCTGGTTTCCTCCTCTTTGGCGTGGGGGTCATTCCTGCGGTAGACCCGCAGATCATCGTTGTCAATGTAGAACAAACCCTCATACGAGCCGGTTACACAAACATTGCCACGTCCCATATCACTCGCCTCCATCAGTCACTCCAGCAAACGGCATTGGCTTCTTCGGGCCGCTGCCATTCAGGTTCTTCTTCAATGCCCCGGTCATCAGGCGGCTCCGTTACTCCGCCGAACCGGTCAAGCCAGCCGGAGCAATCATACATCGGATTCATCGCTGTTCTCTTTCAGGTAGCAGTGGTCAACGACCCAGCCGCCCTTGTTGCCGAAGTCCTTCATGTACCAGTCGAGGCGAACCATCTGGTCGGTGCCATCCAAGCAGGAACCGAACAGGCTGGTGGAGCAGCTGCTCGACCGGAAAGCCTTGTTGTCGCTGCTGACCTCATAGGTGCGGCTGCGCAGCGGGTAATGGCGGTCAGGCCAGTTGCTCTCAGCAAATACGATGCAAGCGCTCACCGGCTTTGCAAGCTGGGTCTTGTTGCGCTCAACGAACAGGTCCCGCAGTTCGGGATAGGTCAGTTTCTGGTTATCCATAGCTGATACCTCCATCAGAGAACAAAGCAGATAACGAGCAGGGTGACGGCAAAGGCTGCTGCGCCGATGGCAACGGCGTTCAGCACGTTGTTGAAACGCTCCCGGTCGGCATCCTTCTGGCGGCGGGCAATGCGGCTCCGCTGCTGTGCAGGGCTGTTCAGCATCCGCAGGAAGCAGTTCGGGTCGTTCTCCCACTCACGAGCAGCGGTCATGTTCTTGTTTTCCATAGCTAAAACCTCCAAAATATCATGTATCTGCGGGTGGCTCCCGCGACGCCCAGCAGGGCGTTTCGGCCGGTGCCGGCGGCCATCTTCAGGCGGGTTAAAATTTGAAGTCCCAGTCAATAACTTCGCCGTTTCTGAGCAGGGCGTAGCGAACTTCGTCGGCAACCGAAGGATTTTTCGGATCACCGAAAATCTTCGGGTAGGCATTTACCTCATAATGGTAGCGGCCAGCCTCCCACGAACCGTACCGCTTGAGCATCTCTCTGGTGTAGCTACTGAGTCTGTAACCTTTCTTCATGTTCCACTCCTCTATTCTCGAATCAGCCGAAGTACTTGCTTGCGAACTGAGCCTTGCTGAGCGTCTTCATATCATAAACGTACTCAACAGCGGATGCGACATCCATGTCGGTTTCAGTAACAAGTTCCTTGACCAAGTGGGTGAGGTTGTTCTCACGGATGTAAGACTTCATAGCTTCGAGTTCCATCATCGTCTGTTCCTCCATAATCTTACCGTTTTGGTATGTTTTTCTGTATCTTCATTCTAACTTACCCACCACTGGTGTCAAACGAAATTTGAAGATTTATCGAAAAAATTTACAGAGTACATCTGGGAGTTTACCGTCGTTCAGTAGACCATGCCTTCCGGGTCGATGATGGCGCATTCCTTACCGTGAACGTAGTAGGCGTTGCCGCCCTCATCCACCCAGACCCGGCAATAGCCAGACAGCCCAATTTCCGGGCTGTTGGCTATGCCGTTCCACTCTGGCTTGCGGGTCAGCTCGCCGACTACCGCAAAACCGATGTCCGCTGCATACCGGCGGGCAATGCTCTCAGTAGCAGGCATGAGCGGTGTTCCTGATGGCGTGGACCATCAGCGTAATGGCCTCGGCCAGCGGGGTGTTCAGGTACGGCAGCTCCTTGTCCTCCACGATCTCGGAGTTCATGGTCTCGCCATGCTCGTTCTTTGCCGCAATCCAGCAGCCATCACCGGTGTTCTCCAGCACGATGCTGAAGTACGGTTCCTTCTGGCCGCAATACTCCAGATACTCCCAGAAGATACGGGCCTTTTCCTTGCCCACGGACTTGACCGACCAGCGCCAGTTTTCGTCGTTCTGGTTGGCCTCGGAAACCAACTGGCTAATCAGTTCCTTGTGTTCACGCAGATCATACATAGTTCTCAACCTCTTGACTTTCTCCTGCCCTCCTGATAAGATGGAAACGAGATGGGGCAGGTCCCATCCCGTTCCGTCTGGCTAGGTTCCCACAGGGTCGCAAACTGTGTGGGGAACCTAGCCTTTACTGTTTCTTAGACTCGCCGGTTGCGGGGTCGAGGACTCCGGCAATGCACTTAATGCACTGCGTCGCTTCCTCGTCCGTGTGACCGTGAGCTTTCAGCCAGTCGATCAAGCGGCTGGCTTCCAAAGCGGTCATGCTGCACTCGCCTTTCATTTTGTTACACCTCCTGCTCGTGCTTCCAACTTACCAGCCGGATGCTGGTAATTGTAGATAACTTACCTTTTTGGTAATTTATCTTAGTATCATTATAACTTACCCAACTGGTAAGTCAATCTGTTTTTTAATTTTTTCAAAATATTTTTTATATCCACTGGCTATTTGATGCCAAGCCGCTGGTAGCCTCTGGAAAACCTCTGAATTTGCATTTTGGTTACGGGTAAAAGTGTATTGGGAAACGTCTGGAACCTTCTGGGAAGGATTTGTCAAAAGTGCATAACAAAATTTGGCTATTTTGAGAATTGATTTTTCTGGCGACGTTGTTCCATCGGAATTTCCGTGCAAACAAAAAAATCCCCCTGCACCAGCCTTTTTACGGGTCATGGTACAGGGGGATTATCATTTTACGCTGACTTTGCGCTGACTCAGCCCAGATTCAGCGTATTCTGGGCAGCGGCCTGCTTGGCGGCGACGTGGTTGGCGTCGATCTGGGCCTCAATACGATTTTCGAGGTACTGGGTCGTATCGCCGAATGTGCTCTTGATGTAGTCCTGCGCATCGCTGCTCATGCTTTTCAGGGCGGCAGACACGGCTCGCATCAGGGCTTCCTTCTGCTCCGCCTCATTGAACGTCCCGGCGGCTTTGAGGTCGTTGACGTATCTCTGGTTCATCGCGGCCACGGCATCGGACACCGCACTGCCGATTTCGCGGACGAGGCGCTGCACCTTGATGTCGTTGATCTTTGCCACGATGAACTCGATGAACACGGCAATGCCTTTCTGGATGCAGGCGGTCACGATGGGAATGCAGACCAGCAGGGCAACGTACAGCAGGCTTCTCGTAAACTCATTCATATTCGGTTACTCCTTTCATTCAGTGAACCTGATTCTTCAGGCTGTTCATCCGCTTATCACCTTCGATGGCGGCAGCGGTAAAGCTGTTGTTCTTCCACCACGCAGCGACGCTGGTGGCAATGGTCAGGCCAGTGGTCACGAACTGTTCCACCTCCGAACTTTCGATGGGCAGCAGGGGCTTCCCGGCTGCGCTCGAAACCTGATTTGCCAGAGCGAACGCCAGAGCGGCCGTGCGGGCCAGTGTAGCGATGGACACTTTGCTATTCGTCATAGAGCCTATCTCCTCTCACAGGTACTTGTCAGCGCCAGACAGCGCCTTCCACGATGCAGGGCCGCAGATGCCGTCCACAGTCAGGCCATGCGCCTCCTGCGCTTTCATCAGGGCATTTTCCGTCCCCTCTCCGAACAGGCCATCAGCCTTCAGCTTCAGGAGCTTCTGGAGCATGATCGTCGCACTGCGGTTCGCGTCCCCGGTGCAGCCCCGGCGGATGGTGGGAAGCACAAACTTGTTGTAGGTCGTGCTGGGGTACTTTCCAGGCGTGGTGCAGAGCCACGTCGCTTTCGTGCCACGGGTGTCGGCGTGGACAAAGGCTCCACGGCTGTGCCAGTAGATGCCGATGCCGCCGAACCCCACGGCTTGAGCAAGGATGCCCAGTGCCACAGGGTTGATACTCCGATTCTCCGTCCTCCAGTCCGCTGCCATGCCGTAGCGGTGCTTGGAGTTCGGGCTTCCGCCCACGGCCTTGCTGGCGTTGTGCTTGATGCAGCGGTAGCCAGACGTGATCTTCAGCGGGCGGTTCACCTTGTCCCGGATGAGCTGGAGCTTTTCGGCCAGCTCCGTGTCCACCGACTGCTGTCCGCAGCCGCAGGGACACTCGAACTCGGACTTGGTAAAGTTCTTGGTGAGCGCGGTCTTATCCCCGCGCTGGAACGTAATGATGCTCAACTTACACACCTCCTAAAAGCCGATTTGGGTAAACACATGGCCGAGAAAAGCACCAATGACGGCGGCCACGACATACCAAACAGCTTTGCGCCACATTTCGCCATCACGGTCTTCCAGTGTTTCCAGCCGCCTGCCCTGTTTTTCCTGCTCCTTCACCATGCTTTCCATGCTCAAGGCCAGCTTCTCGACCGAAGTGGACATTGCGCCCATTTTGCTTACGCTTTCCTCCAGCAAGGCGATTCGTCTGTCCTGACGGGCATTTTCTTCCTCGAGCCGACGCTTGAACTCCTCATGCTCGGCTCGCGTAATAGGCTGGTCCATCTGAACCTCCTCTCCTTCGTCATACAAAAAATGAGGGGAGTCGGCTCTCCCGACTCCCCTGCGCGATCACTCGACCTCGACTTCGAGGTCCTTCAGGATTTCCTCAACCTGCTTCCGAATCAGCGCCGGAACCTGATCGAGGGTCTTCTTGCCCTTCACAATGAGGGTTGCATAGATGACTGCCATGATGCCTTTCTCCTTTCTCAGTAATATTTTTAAGGCAAATTCCCGCAGGCGGCTCATGCGTTGCCGTCCGCCGCGAGAATGGCCTTGACTTCTTCCCGCAGGTGCTCAGGTACCTGCTCGATGGTTTTCCGCCCCCGGCGGATGAGGTTTGCATAGACTTCTGCCATGATTATGCCTCCTTATCTGCGGCGGATGTGACCGCGATGAGCTGTTCGTACACGTCGCACAGCGCCATCTGGGTATTATCGAGGTTGGTTTCCAGAGAAGAAACCTTGGTTTTCAGGGCTTCATTCTCCTCCTGCAATTCCGCCATCGTTTTCTTCTTCTGCAACTTGGCTACAGAATCGACTCTTAATCTGTTCAAACCCATTACTGAAAACCTCCCTGAATCGAAGCGATATAACCGCTCTCGCCGCTTGCGCCGCGCTCTGCGGTGACGCGGAAATTGAACGCAAAGCCGTTGGCCGCAGTCTGGTTCGTGAACAAATGGTTCCGGCCATTCCGGGCCTCGGTGGTGGCGTCCTCCCATACCGGCGAACTGTCCTTGCCGTTGTTCGTGACCTCCACCTTGAACACAGCGTCGGCGGGAATCAGACCGCCGACGGTGATGGCGCAGAGCGTGATCTGGGCATCCGCCTCCATCGGCTTCGCCAGCGTGATGCTGGCGGCGGTGACGGCCTTCGTAAAGGTGAACGTCTTGGTTACGGTGGCCTTGCCATCGGTCACGGTAACGGTCATGGTGTGACTGCCGTTCGTAATTTTCTGGAAATATTCACCGGTGACGGCGAAGCTGTTGGTGGTCTTGCGGGTCGCGGTGTAGGTGCGCTTGGTCGTGCCGTCCAGCTTTTCGGTGACAGTCAGGGTGTCCACCGCGTCCTCATCATCCACGGAATACGAGACGGTGAAGCCGCTGGACTTGGTGCCGAGGCTGGCCGCGCTGGAGGTCGTGATCGTCGGGGCGGTGTTGTTATCGACCATGCGCTTGCTGGAGGTGGTGTAGCCGGACTGCGCATTGTAGCTGTCATACGCCTTGACACGGTACATCACGGTTGCCCAGCCCTTGGTGATGGTGTCGGTGTAGGTCAGAGCATTGCCCTTGTACACCTGCGTGTAGGTGCTACCGCCGTTGGTGCTGCGCTCCAGAATGTAGCCGGTCAGATTTCCGTCGCTGTCGCTGGCCGCAGTCCACGAGATCACCAGCGTGCTTCCACCCTTGACATCGTTCGGGACCGCGATGGACGGCGGCGCAGACGGGGCGTTGTTGTTGACCACCGTTACCTGCGAACTGGTGCGCCAGCTGGACTCCAGTCCCTCATCGTCATACGCCTTGACACGGTACATCACGGACGCAGTGCCAAAGGCGACATTGTTCGTGGTGCTGGTGGCAGTACCCTGATAAATCTGGCTCCACGAGCTGCCGCCGTTGGTCGAACGCTCTACCTTGTAGCCGGCGAGGTTGCTTTCTGCATCAGAGCTTTTTGCCCACGAGATCGAGATGTTCGTGCCGCCCATAATGGACGAAGGAACGGAGATGCTGCCCGGGGTAGATGGTGCGGTGTTAGTCGAGACCGCGCCATCGTCAGACACCAAGAGAGAAGAGGGCAGAATCAAAGCGGGGCGAATGCCTCTCGAGCTGGAGCAGTTGGTGTCGCCACTGGTGCCAGCGGAGCCGACCACCAGCGCGCGGTTGGAGGTGATGTTGCAGCCCGGAGAGCGGAGCCACCAGCCGGTGGCAGAACCGTTGAGATAGGCAACACGCTTGGAATCCGAACCATTGTCTGCACAGCCCTTGAAATAGGCTAGCTCTGCACCCTCGCCTCTCGGCATATAGGAGTAGCTGAAACTCGTTTCGGTCGTACTGAGCAGGAAGATCTTCGCAGACAGGCCATTCGAGCCGCTGGTGACGGTCGTGGACGTACCGTGGCCCTTGCGATACGGAATCTTTACCTGCTTGATGGCGTTCTTGATGTTCGACTCGAACAGATTCAGGAACGTGCTGTTCAGGTAGGAATGGATGGTGCTGTTGGCATAATCGTTGGTGTTCGAGCTATGCCATGCACGGTTCTCATAAATGTCCTTCATCAGAAGCCATGTGCCGTTGCAGCTATCGTCATAGACGCTGGACGGCTTGCCCTGATGGATAACGATGAAGTTTCGGGCAGAACCATTTACTTTCAGCTTGATGGTGCTGCCGACTGCTTTGGAACCCAAGGTTACATAAGCCATAAAAAAGGCCTCCTTTTATTGAATTTCCGGCGTAAAATTTTGTTTCAAATTGAGCGGCGGTGAACGGGATAAGTTCATTCGTTTCATTAGAACTCGATTCTTTTTGCCGTGGTGTTCCAGACACCTTCCACCACCGTGCCGTCCAGCGTCTCAAACGTAATCGTGAACGGGTTCCCGGTGACGGAGGTATTGAACATCAGCTCCAGCAGAGCCAGACGGGCGGACACGTCGGAGATACTGTTCTGGATGGAGTGGTGGGCTTCTTCGTCCTCATCGTGGGCATCCACGAGCTTCTGGGCTTCCCGGAGGAATGCGGGAAGCATCGTGACCGAGCAATACTGCTCCACGTCCTCCGCCGTCATCCATGCCTCGCACTTATAGTCTACGGTGACGCCCAGCCCCTCGCCGATGACGATGCACACCGGGAAGCGGCGGACGTCCACGCCGGTGTCAGAGGCGGCGCTGACGTACTGCGGATAATCGCCCAGCGTTCCGTAGTAGATAAGGACTTCGCCCTTGTCCGGGTCAAAGGCGAATACGCCGAACTCCCGGAGCCAGAAGCCGTGGTCAAGACCACCGTTCAGGTCAGAGCGGTATTCAACGATCATGCGGACGCTGGCTCCATCATAGACCGGCGCAGTCGATGTGCCCGCAGCGACCGGCTCAACCAGCGCGGTCATGGATGCAGGCTTCACATCATCCGGGACGATTCCGCTTCCCACCATAATCTTCGAGATCGGGAGCTGCTGCCCTGCAACCAGCTTGGCAATCAGCTCTCGACCGCTGTCCGTAACAACAAAGCCATAGTAGCTCATAACTCATCCTCCTCGATTTCGGGCAGTTTCGTCTGCGTGATATTCTGTGCTGCGGGGACCGGCAGCACGGTGTCGATAAAGTCCTCGCCAACTGCTATCTCCGGCAGGGTCGTGGTCATATAGCCGCGCCCCAGAATGGCCTGCATCGGCACATCTGCGACCATTTCTGGTGATTCAGTCTTTGCAATCACCATGATGGCCACGCCTGCGGCCTTGATGAGGGGTGCATTCAGCAGCTTGGAAACATCATCCTCCGGCGTCAGGGCGTCGGTTTCAAAAATCATGGTGGCCGGAACATCCGGGTCCTCGCGGTAATGCAGCGGCTTGTCCCAGAACATTTTGAACGCCCGGATGATGTCGTAGTAGGTGCAGCGGTTGGTGTTCTTCCAGATTTTGTATATCAGGTACGTTCGGTAGTCATCGTCAGTCAGGACGTAGACCGATTCCTTGGTACAGGCCAAAGCACCGGCTTCAAGGCGGGTCAGAACCGCATTGTCGCCGATGCCGTCAAGCTGCTTTCCGATTGCGGTCTGGATGTTCCGCTTGTTGCGCAGGTCTTCGTAAAACTGCCGAACCTCGTTCAGCTCATCACCGACGGCCTCCATGAGCGCGTCGATGACCGGCTTGCCCTTGAACTGCTCCACAAGATCATCCCGGAGCTTCTGGATGTAATCAACCATCCATGACCACCTCGATTCGGTTCTCATCGGTGACGGCCCGTTCCCGCGCCGAGATGGACACGCTGCGCTGATTGTAACTGCCGCCCGGCATATCTCCGTCATTCGGCGTTGCGTACAGCCACACGTCGATGTAGTCGATGCCGGACACCTGCAAGTTGAACTTCTGCGGAATGACGTTCTCCCCCGCCTCAAGCCCGGCCATCTTTTCCAGAATCTGCTCCTTGATAAGTTCGGCGTAGTTGGCCGGAGGATTGATGTTCGGACTCAGGGTGACCCCGACACGGAACCAGACCTTGACATACGTCGGGCGGTTGAAGCGAATCACGATGTCCTCGCCATAAACGCCGTGCAGGGTGGTTTCTACGCTGCCGAAAGTGTTGATGCCGCCTGCCTTTGTGTTCAGGATTTGCTGGGCAATTTCCGTTGCGTCGCCGCCCTCGACTACGACCTCGATGCTGTGCGGCCACCGGCCGGCAGAATCCACTTCGTTTGTGCAGTTCTCATAGGGGGCCACACTGACTACACCCTGCACATTCTTCAGGATAGCGCTCCTGATGCTTTCCAGCATGGCAGACGAGCGGTTGTAGATTTTGTTCGTATAGGACTTTCGGAACTCCACATCACTCTCTGCGAGCTGACCGGCAACATAGCTTCCCACGTTGACCACGGACTCCATGCCCGGAACAGCTTTCGTGATCTTCGTGATTACGCCGTTCGGAATGAAGATGTCGCCCGGCTCGGCAGTCTCAAATGTGACGATGCTGCCCACAGAAGCAGTAGTCAGGTTTTCTGATAGGACCAGCGTATTGGAGCTGGTTTCATCGACCGCCTCGATCACGATGGTGTCGTTGATGACCGTCACATGGAAGTCCTTATCCGTGATGGCTGTTCCCAGAGCCTCTAGGGCTTCGCTGGTGCTTTGTTTGGGGTCAGGGGTAATGGTGTATAGGTTTCCGTTAAGAGCCACCCCAAGGGCTGTTTTTGCCTCCGGGGACGCGAGGATAACGGTGGCCTTGTTGAAGGATGCTCTCGTGATCTCTGCGTCTGCGCTGGAAACAAGGTTCGTGGCCGGGCTGGTGTCGGATGCAATCGACGTGCCGACCGGAATAGCCGTACCGTCCACGCCGGTACAGAGGATGCTGTAGTAGGACTTTGCAGCCATTCCGCGCGTGGAGCCGCCGAACTGCGCTGCATAGTCAAGGCTCACTCCGGTCGCGCTGGAAACGTACTCCGAGTGATACACATCCACGCCAAATTCCCACAGCTCTGCGATTTCATCTGCTACATTGGTCAGCAGGTGATTCAGCAAAGACTGTGGGTTCTGGCGGGTGTTCACGCCGAGGCGGGCCGACATTCGTTCGTGCATATCATCGAGGATTGCATCCAGACGTTTCGGGTTAGGTCCCTGCGGTGTTAAGCCATATTTTGCCACGGTATTCTGATCTCCTCTCTGAACCTGTCTTCGTCCGTAGTAAACGAGATCGCAACGGACGCACTGCGGTTCTTTTTGTCAATGTCAAACGAAATATCCGTCACATCCTTCACTCCATCGACAGACATCACGGTTTCCCGGATAAGATGCCGGAGTTTGGACTCATTCGGATTTTTGACCAGCAGGTTCTCAAAGTACGGAAAGCCGAGCGAAGGCATCAGCCGCCACTCTCCAAAGAACCAGAGCAAACGAATACGGACAGCCTGTACGATGCTGTCCGTAGCTGAAATGTCGCCTGCCGCTGAGAGTTCTAAGTCCCCGGTGGCATCGAGCTTCAGGTCTATCACGCTTTTCCCTCCTTTACTGCGGCTTCCCGGTCATGCCGCCGCTGTCGCCCCTGTGGACGTGGTTTGCAAGGCTGATACTGCCGTTGGATGCCTTGACATCATCCCTTGCGGTGATGCCACCCTTGACCGTGAGCTTTCCGGTGATGTCCACGCCGTCGGGTGAAATTGCCAGCACCGTGCCGCCGACTGTGATCTGCACAAGGCTCGGCTCCACTTTGACCTTGGCCGAACCGAGAGTCAGTTCTGCGGTCTTGGGCGTGATCTTGGCTTTTGTGTCGCCTGCGGCAATGGCTACGGCATCCTCATCACAGGCCAACTTCATGGTGCTGTTGCCGCCAGATGTGAGGTTTGGAATGGCAATGGCGTTGGTCAAGTCGAACTTCAGCTTGGTGTCAGTTTCCTTGCCGTACATCCAGTAATCAAGTGCCTGTTCGCTAAAAACCAGCAGGCATCCATCGCCTTTCTTGATGGGCCATGCGATAGTGACGTTTTTGCTCTGCGGAAACGCGACCGGGACCCCGGAGATTTCCGGGAAGTCCATCGTGCTGCCATCGGGCTTTGTGAACTTTGCTTTCGGTAACACGGTGGCGACGCCCTTGTCCGGGTCGTAGCTTTTTATCTCGCCCGGCAGAGCCGTGTGCATATCCTCCGTCGCGCTGCGGGCGCTTTTATTGATTTGGTCAACAAACTCCTGCATCATTTTTGCTTCACCTCCAGCAGGCGGGCCGTGCAGCTCCATGAACCTTCCATATTGTCGCCCTCAATCCGCACCGAGTAGACCCGGAAATAGCCCTTGACTACCTTGCTGTTCAGGTACACATAATCGTCCAGTCCGATTGCGGCGTTCATCAGGTACTCCACGTCCCAGCCGTAGCTGTACCCCTTGTCCTCATTGGAGATTTGGACACGCTCTGGGAGGCCCAGCAGGCCCTTTTCTGCCGAAAGCTCATACACCTCGCGGCTCATCGTATCGCCCGGCTTTTTGACCTGCAAGACGCCGTTGTTGATGCTCCACGTCAATCCGCTGGTTTCGCAGGCTTTCGTCAGCACATTTCTTGCCGGGCCAACATAGCTGTAGCCATTCGGGATGTCCTTGAACTCTGCGTTGTAGGAGAAAGAAACCGTCACGCCCATCTGGTCTGCGGTGTCCTGTATCAGGGTCTTGCAGTTTACAGCCCCGGCATAGCTTACGGAAACGTAGGTGTCGCGGACTTCAATGCGGTTATCCACCAGCTCGATCTCCGTTGCCCTGTCTGCTCCGTCAGCTTTTGTCGTAGCAAATGTGACTACGCCGGTGAAGATGAGCGGACGGGTGTTGCCATACCCTGCATGGAGCACGACCACGCAGTCGTTTTTTCTCAGCTCTGCAAGGTGTTCGTCGCTCAGATTCCAGATAGTCACTTTGGCCGTATTCTGGCTGTTGGTGTCGGCCTTTTCTACCGAAAACGAAACGTGCAGCGGTCGCTTGCCGCTGCCAATTTCAAACCCGGCCGAGCCTGCCTTGCCCGCCGCCAGCCGGTACTGCCTGTCAAAATTTTCCACGGCATTCTCCCCTTTCGATGGCAACAAAAAAGGCTGCGTTTCCGCAGCCCTGAAGGTTTCCTCTTACTTCGCCTTGCTGAGTTCCTTCTTCAGCAAATCGCATTCCAATCACCTCCGTAGAAGCAGCTCCGCAGCCCTTTGTTGCGGGCATTGAAGATTTCCCGGAGAATCACAACGGCGCGTTCCGCCTGCTCCAGCTTGCCATCTGCAAGGTTGCTGTCCACCATGTCGATAGCGACACCGACATCGCCCATACGGATGACCTCACGCTCAAGGTCTACTACGCTCATATCAGCACACTCCTTTGTCTTGCAAGAAGTCCGCTGGTATGATATAATCGTATCAACGGAACTTCTTCGTATCGTTCCGGGCATGAGATAGGAACCAGCGGTGCTTTGTGAGGGCGAGCCGCTGGTTCTTTTTTTGTTTGCCCGGTTCACATCTTCATTCTAGCTTACCGTTCTGGTAATGCAATGAAAGTGACCAATGATATGAGCGTTTTGCGAAAGTTTCCCGTTTTGGTCAGTCCGAGGACTGTCCGGCGGACAATCCAACGGATTCTGTGTAAAATCGGCGATTTTGAGCGACATTCATCCCAAAACCTCTGAAAAGCCTCTGATTAAACCCGGGCTTTACCAGTAAAAGTATATGGAAATTTGTCTGGAACCTTCTGAGAGCGAATTGTCAAACCCGCCATCGAAGATTTGTTCAAAATGAGAATTGATTTTACTGGATGATTTGTTCCAGCATCATGCCGGGACAAACACAAAACGAGCCGTCCCATCGGCAAAATCCTGCCGACCGACGCTCTCCTTTTCGGTCAGGATAGCGAAGATGCCGCTGGGCATATCATCCCGGCCGAACAGCAGATTGAGCGGAAACTGCGGGACCATCTTGACACCGAGTAGCAGTGGCGTTCCGAGTGAATCCATCACTCCGAGCATCCAGTAGCCGCCGGTGTCATTCCATGTGAATCGCAGTTGATACAGCCTGCTTTGGAGGGAAACTTTGACAACGCTGTCGTTCATGTCCGGGACTTCGATGACGAAGTAGTCCACGAACACCCTCCTTATCCCAGCAGGCCGAAGCCGCTGGCAGTGTTATAGAGAACAGAACTCCTGCTAGAGCTGGACGAACCAGACGAAGAACCGCTGGATGAGCTGCTTCCCGCCGTGCTTGCGGCGGTTGTGCTTGCTTTTCCAGCGGCTTTCCCTGTTTTACCCGACTTGCCGTAGCTGGCCGGTATTTCTGCGGTGGCGGTTTCCGTCACCTCGATCTTCTTGAAGGAAATCGGGATTTCACGGGCGTAGCCGACCTCCACAGACTTCTTGATGCTCATGCTTGTAATCACCATGTTGGAGTACACGCAGTCAGTGGTCGTGACTTCGAGAATCTTCTTGGCAAAATACAAGTCCTTCAGCCGACGAACAACGCCCTCCGTTTTTCCGGGGCCGGAGCCTGTACGTTTCCGCCATGTCACCGGCGTATCGGTCACATAGAGCGTCATGTTCAGGGTGTCGGCTTTCAGCACGATGGTGTCGCTTACACTGAAGCCCTTTTCGGTCGGGTACTCAGGCACATCCGCTTCATAGCCTTCTTCGGAGTCGATCAGGGCATCAAACTCGATGTCATCGACGCTGACGGGCTGTTTTGCTCTTGCCATGTACTCTCACCTACTTTGCAAATGCCAGCGCACGGGCCATCTCGCCGGTAGCATCGCCTGCGGCCTTATCCATAGCCTCAGAACTCTTTTGCTGCCCGGCGCGGTCGCCGTTGAACTGGTTGTTGATGTTTACGTTCTGGGTCACAGTGCGTCCACCGGTCGTTCTGCCGGTTGCGCCCCGCCCGGTAGCTTTGGAAACCACATTGGCCTTGGCGATGACCGACATTTCGCCGGTCATGCCTTCCAGTGCATCCTTCACCTTCTTCTTGCCGGAAGTGATGCCCGATGCCATCAGGTCGATCATGTCCGGCATATAGGTGTGGAAGTCGCTCAGGGGGCCATCCTCCGGCTCCGAGAAGCCGAGGAACGACTTGATCTTATCGGCTACGCCTTTTACAGCCTCGCCTACACGACCTACCGCAGACTGGATGCCTGATACGATGCCGTCGATGATGTCGGAGCCCCACTTCAGGGCTTCAGCCGGGAGAGATGTTATCCAGTCGATGGCCGCTTGGATGCCCGTCACAATGGCATCGCGGACGTTGCCAATCGTAGCCTTGATGCCTTCCAGCAGATTGCCTGCTGCCTCACGAATCTTGTCCCAGTTCTTCCACAGCAGAACACCGATTGCGATTGCAGCAGCGATTGCCAGAATCACCGGGCCAAAGGCGCTTGCGACGATGGAGATTACAGCACCTACCACCTTGATGACCGTAATGATGCTCTTTACGACAACAAACGCGAGCTTGATAACAGAAATAACCGCTTTGACAACGGAAATGATGGTCGTGATTACGCCGAAGACTGCGGAAATTCCCTTGACAGCCGCAATGACGGCCACGACGCCCACGGCAATTCTACCAATGGATTCGCCGATGTCCGTCCACTGCTTCTTGTCAACCTTGCCGCTGCCCAGTTTGTCGAAGAACGCAGCTATTCCGGGGGCTACCTGAGCCACCTTCTGCTGAATCTTCTCGAACGCTACCACCGCCGCCGTTCGGATGCCCTCAAATATGGGGACAACCACGTTGCGGATTCCCTCTCCGATGTACCCGATGGCCTGCTTGATATTCGTCCATACTCCGATGATGTTCTGGCGTAGCTTTTCGCAGTCTATGCCAGCTCGTTCGAGCATGGTTCCGAGCAGGCTGTTGTCGCCCCTCATGAACGAGATGAAGTCCTCGATCACGAGAGCCAGCAGCAGAAAAACAGCAAAGAAGGCCAGTGCCTTCCCGTGGCCCAGCCCTATTGCCCGCGCCAGCTTCGTAAAGCCGCTTATGACCAGTCCAATCTTCTTGAGATTCATGGCTACAAACAGGGCGGTCAGTGCGCCTATCAGGACCGATATAACGCGCTGCGAGCCGCCCAGCTTATCCGTAAGGTCGGTGAGCTTCTGGAGCCAGTCGCGAACCATCGTCAGCCCCTTCGCGCCAATGCTCAGAATCTTCTGATAGGTCGGCAGGAAGAACTGTCCGACGATCGTCTTGATTTCCTTCAGCTTGGCGATGTAGCGCTTCTTGGTGCTTTCGTAGCTGTCGAGACTGCGCTTGCAATCACCAATGGCGTCCGGGCTTTGCTGGAGGATAGCCTGATAGTTGACCTGCATCTTCGTGAGCTGGTCCAGCTTATCGTAGGTTCCCTTCAGGCCCAGCGTAGCCATCGCCTGCGCTCTGGTGCTGTCGTTAAGCACTGCGCCCAGCGTCTTGGCCGCTTCGGACTCGCCCATGACGGCTTTCGTCATGGCATTTACGGACGTTGTTTCGTCCATATTGCCAAAAGAGGCAAGGTCGAGCGCCAGCGATGTCATCTGCTCGGCCATTTCGGCACCGGCTTGGCGGGTCATGCCAAAACCGACCAACAGGTTCTGCTGGTCGGCAAGGTACGTCTTGATGTCGTTTTTGTTGCGGCCGATGGCATCGGAGTAATCCTGCGCCCATTTATCAACATCATCCCGCATATCGCCGAAGACCACGTTGAACTTGTTCTCCATTTCCTCAACGGAGGATGCAACTTCTACGCAGCCGTCAATGGCTTTTTTGATACCGGCCACGGACAGCGTGATGCCGACCGCGCCGAGGACCTTGGAGGCCATCGACTTCAGCGATTTGATGCTGCCTTCTACCTTTCGCTCGGAGGATTCATCGACCTTGTAGCCAAACAGAATGCCGATGTCTCTTATGGTCATGCTGGTCAGCTCACCTCCTTAGCCATATCCTCTACCCGGCCGGCCTCCACATCCTGCTCCATGCGGTACAGTGCATAGAGCTTCAGAGCTTCGTCCAGCGTGTAGCAGTTCTTCAGCTCCCACATGGACGCAAGCCGGGCCTTGATGAGGATATACATTCTCAGCTCAAGCTCTGTGAAGTCGCTGAGGTCGAGGTCGCCGTAGCGCTCCGTGCCTTCTTCAGAGTCTTCTCCGCCCACTCGGCGACTTTGCCAAATCGGTCGCCGAGCTTCTTGAAAAAACCGTTGTAGTTGGTGCGGATGACCTCAAAGGCCAAAATGAACATATCCTGCACATCGGTGCAGAACACTTCATTGGCAAGGTCTTCCGTAAGCAGGCGCACCTTTTCGCCCGGCTGTTCCACCGAGATGTTGCTGCCCGCGATCAGCAGGTGCTTCAGAATCTGCTCAACCTTATCGCCATCAAGCGAAGAAAAGGCCCCCGCAATCGCAGGAGCCGCATCCTCAACCTTGATGTCGAGCAGGCCATTGTCCTCTTTCTCCAGGTCCACCGCAGACAGCAGCGGCGCAAGGCCGGAAACGAGCGGCAGGACGAGTGCTGCCAGCTCTCCGGTCATGTTCGCTGCTTTGAACGCCGGGAGCGGCCGGATGTAGAAAATGTTCTCGCCCACGGTGACTTCGCGGGTTTCGAGCTGCTTCAGGTTATTCATCGGTGTCCTCCTTACTCGTTCATGGTGGCATCGCCGGTGTCAAGCTCCCACTCACGGTTGTTGGTCTCTTTGCCGCGAGTGACGGGAGCTTTCTTCACACACCACGCAGCTTCCGTACTGAACACCAGACCGCCCTTCAGGTCCTTGATCAGAATCGGGAACAGACCGTTGCCGGTGTCGCGGTCGAGATTGACCATACCGGAGAAGTACGAGTTGCTGTCGCTGGTCTGCAACAGGGTGAGCTTGACCTTGTAGGTGTTATCCGGCGAAATTGAACGGGCAATTTCGCCGTCACAGCCGGTCTTTTTGGTAATACCGTCGCCGTTCGGCTCAATGCTGATGAAGCTGTCATCTGCATAGCCGGTGACAATGTGCGTACCACAGGTGACGATAACTTCCTTCGGGTTGTAGGTCTTGATCTTGCTGGACATTTACTTTCCCTCCCTTACAGATTCTCGTAGGTCAGGCAACCCTTGATTTCTACCACATGGATAGCACCAGCAATGCGGGCAGAGAACTTGCAGTCCTTCAGGATGCGGGATGCCTTCTGGGTGCTGGTCAGGTCTGCTGCCAGCGGCACGGACGTGGTGTAGCCCGGAATAGCATTTCCGTCTGCATCGTACTCCGTAGGAGCAATGCCGCCGTACTTCTGGCCGTCCTTCAGGGATGCAAGCATCTGGTTCTCAACAAGGCCGATACCGTTGTCGGTGTAGGGAATCTTCGGGTTGACGATGAGCAGGTTCACGACACGAACCTGCATATCGTTCTGGAGCCAGTCGCGGAAGCGGATAACATCAATCCACTCACCGCCGCCGGTCTTGCCGCCCTGCGTGATGTTCTTGGATGCCACGGTAATGACGTAGTTGAAATTTGCGGCCTCCAGTTTCTTGATAAACGTGCTGGTCAGCTTTGCAGGAGAAACGGTCGCAAGCGGCATCAGTGCCCACGTTTCCTGACCGGCGTGGTAGTTCATCGCCTTGACGGCCGCAGCTACAGCCATGCCGTACAGGTTTTCGGCCGGGATGTCGTTCTCCAACTGGTCTGCGGTTTCCTTCGGGAAGAACGGGAAGCTGCGCAGGTACAGGCCGGTCTCGACAATAGGCTTTTCCGGGTCCTTGTCGATGTAGCCGCACAGCTTGTTCTGGGTTTCGGTCCACTGGATGATTTCCTTGACCTTTTCATCCGCCAGGCCGACCGGGCAGATGCAGTACCAGCCATTGACGGCCAGCGCATTCTCCAGAACATCACTTACGGTCTGCAATGCGGGGTCTTCGCTCTCCTTGTCCACGATGTCGCCCATAAAGGCAACATAGACCTCGTGGGGTCTGGGAGACTGCGAAAAAGCCACCCGTGCAGCCACGCCAACAGGGTCGGTGCGTTCACCGGTGGCAGCGATGCCCAGCGCCGTCAGCTCCTCCAGACTGTTGTACACGCCGATGGCGGGTACATCCCCAGTCGGATTTGCAGGGGCAGGACCCAGAATCAGGATATTGTCGAAGTTGGCATCGTTGGAGATGGGGGACGCCAGCGAGATGTCAACGGTACAAATCCTATCGAGGCTATTGCTCATATATCTTTTTCCTCCTTTACGAGTCTGTTATTTATCTCTGCGTTCGTGAAATAGTCGCCCTCATAAGCGGTCATTTCAGAGCTGCCTCCGCCGCTCGGTGTCGGAGTAACCTGCGGCTCGATCTTGATGACATCATCTGCTTGGATGTCATCCTCTCCGTCGGCGTGCTTCACACTGTCCATGTTCAGCGAGCCGGTAAAGCCGACGGCCACCATCGTGAAGTACACGGCAATCTCCAGCATTGCCCGGAACTCATAGTTCGTATCGTGAATGAGGCCGGTCAAATCCTGAACCGTGGACGGTACAACGATGGCAATATCGTGCTGGTGACACCACTGCGTAACAAACGGCGAGTTCAGGAAGTTCTCAAATGCGAGCATATCGTCCTCCGCCGTATTTTCAGCAATGGGGGTATATCCCGGTGCAATCTCCGTCTGCTGTCCGTGTGTGAACAGATCAACCTGCACAGGAACGGATGCAGGATAAAAGGCCACCGGCGTTCCCTCAATGATTTTGACCGGCGGGTCCCTCGACCGGCTGACGGAGCCAGTGGTCAGCGTGACCAGAGGGCTGTCGGGCTTTGCCAGAAAACTCTGCTTTGCGTATGTCACAGTTGCACCCGTAAAGTACATCTGGGTAAGCTGCTTGAGCAGCTTCTTCAGTTCGGATAGCGTCATAAACAATACCCGCCTTTCCCGTCCGGCTGGATTTCAGGGCGCGGAACACGCTTGGCTTCTGCCTCAGAAACCTGCACGAACTCGCTGCGGCAGTGACCCAGCATCGTGTGGTCCCACCCCAGCGAGCTTACGCATTCGTACCAGTGACCTTCCGGGTCCATGCTTCCCTGATAAAAAAGCCAGTCACCCCGGCGACCGGAGGACTGGCTTGCAGTGTTGAAGACAAGATTGCCGAATGCCTTCATGCGCTTCACGGTATTCTGGCCTTCCGGGAGTGCCTGAAGCTCGTCCTTGGAGAGAGGCTGCACGTTAAGTGACGTGATCATATCTTTCCACCCGGCGACTCCATATCCGTCTACGATATGTTCCTCGCCAAATCGGCGCACGACAAACGCTCTGCGGAAAATCCCAATTCCCATATCAGTCACTTCCCTTCTTGCGGATAACGTACTTCACGGACTGGCGCATTCGGCCGGTGTCAATCAGCGGTTTATCCGATTTTTTTCTGCGGATGGTAGACGGTGCATTCGGCTCGTAGCTTCCGCTCTCGATTTTGTCTTGAACTAAGCCAACGCCGAATACGCCGACCTGCTTCAGGCTCTGCTCGGCTGTTCCCCCAGCAGTGATGTTCTTGAGCTGCTGCGTACACATGGCATTGATGGGGTCGGCGTTCTCATCAACGCTTTTCCGCAGGAACGGTCGGGATGGCGCAGTCGATGTTCCCAGCTCATTCCACATGGCGATCTGCGCCATATCAACACCGCGGTCATCCGTTACCTTTCCGGCCTGAAACCCGACGAAAACCTCTTTATCCTGAAGCTCGTCGATCTGCCTGAAGAATCTCTCGCCCTCTGGAGTCAGCCGGTCCCACCCGCCGGTCATCGGCATTCACCCGCAGAGTGAATAGGGATAACCACCAACCGCCGCAGCGTCAGATATTCCAGACCATAGGGCGTCAGCGCCAACTCGGCGTCAGCCATCAGGGAGGTTCCCTGATTTACGTTGAAGCCGATGGACGTTTCGCCCTCGGAGTAGCTTCCGATGCGCAGCGTGTCGCCGACGGTTCCGTACTGGTTATTGCCGTAGCCAGCCATTTTCAGACGATGTGCCGTCAGGAGGGCGATAGCTTGGTCGTACAGTTTCCCGAACACCTTCTTGCTGATGAGCGGAGATGTGAGGTTCAGCCACGCCTCAACGGTTTCGTCGTTCAGCACGTCGAACTCGGTGGCAACCAGCCTGAAAATTCTGACGGCATCCTCCATGGCTTATTTCTCCTTTGCAGCAGTTCGGCTCTTGACCTCGGACAGGTTTCCCTGCCCGATGAAGAACCTCACAATCTCGTTGTCGTCATAGCCGGTGACTTCCTTGGTTTCACCCGGCAGGATCACGGTAGCGCCGACGCTGATGATTTTGTTTCCGATATTCTTCAGTTTCATGTCATAGCTCCTTTACAAAAAGATAGGAGCCGCCGCACAAACGTACGGCAGCTCCACAGGTGAATCAGCAGATGCCAGTAGCAATCAGCATGGACATGGGGTAGTAGATGATAGCGCCTGCGGTGCGGGCCTCGCAGGGAACGACCATCTCCAGGCCTTCCGGCTGGACCGGGTACTGCATGAAGGACAGCGGGTTCTCGATAGTGAACTTGCGGGGGTCGTTCTTGAACAGCAGCGCAACGCCCTTGCCATCGCTTTCTGCTGCATAGGGGTTGGTATCCACACTGTCGGGGTCCAGCTCCGGGCAAGAGACGATACGGGCAATATCCTTGATATTGTCCTGAACGTACTTCAGCACGGTGGTGGCAGTGCTTTCGATACGACGGTTCTGAATCTCGATATACGCCTCGGACGGCAGCGCCAGAGTGTCCGGTTTCTCCACCTTCTTGGTGGTGCGGGCGACCTGCTTCAGCATACCGGTGATGTCGGCCAGAATCTCGTCCTCGGTCTTGTCCGCCCACTTGGTAGAACCCTTTGCGCCGGTCGCAGGGACGTACAGCGGCACATCGTTGTCCTTGGACAGAACGCCGCGCAGACCGGTCTCGGCATCGCCGTTCCACGCGATCTTGTTGTTCAGGTAGTCGATCTGATAGCGGGCGGACTCGGCCTTGCGGGCATCCAGAGACTTACCCGCCATAGCAGAGGCACGCATTTCCTGAATGGAGTAGCCGTAGCTGTCGCCCAGAGACTTGATGATGGCAGTGGTGGGCTTACCCTTCACGTCAGCCCGGGGCAGGTCGGTGGAATAGCTGCTGATAATCTTCGCCATGCCGGTCTTATCGTAGCTGTAGTAGGTGACGGTCTCGGCTCCGGGGTTGATCTCGCTGGAGACCGGGAACAGCTTCAGCGCGGTGAACTCCGGGTACTCCACATCGTAGGACTGGGATTTGACGTAATCCAGCTCACGGGCGAAGAACACGGAGGCATCGCTGGCATCATCGAAGTTCATCTGCGGGGTTTCGACCAGAGCGGCCGGAATCTTGGAGTGCAGCAGAGCATCGTAGTCGTTCTGGTCGTATCTCATGGATTTCTGGTTAGTGTTCATCTGATTTTGTCCTCCTTCTCTCAGACAGTAGGCTTGGCATCGTCGGTGGATGCAGCGTGACCGTCAGCGCCGCTTGCGGCAGGAACGCCATACAGCTCCACCGGCGCAAGGCCATTGTTGGCCGCACCGATGAAGCGGCCGGGAATTGCGATGCCGCCCTCCTTGGCAAAGAAGCCGGCCTCTGCGCCCTCCACGATCATGTGCAGCTCATCGCCGTAAGCCGGAGCCGCGCTGGTCGCCAGACGCACCCACACACGGCCACGGCGCATAACGCCGACGTTCTGGTTGTTCAGGATGTAGAGCCTGCCATCCAAATCCTGCTGACGGTCGAAGCCGTTGATGACAACACCCTCAAAGTCGGTGGCCTTGCTGGTGGAGGTCGGCAGCGCAACGCTGCTGCCCGGAATCTTGCCGGGGACAACGCCGACGCCAAAGGTCAGCTTGCCGTTCTCCTCCTCATTGAAACGGGAGTCCACCGGGTAGTGGTACATATCGTAAATGCCACCCGCAATGCCCTTGCTGGTAGCGTAGCCGTAGGTTTTCTGAACGCCCATCTTACTTTTCCTCCTTCTTCATTCTGCGGTCGATCATGCGCTGGCGGGCCTCAGAGGCAGAACCGGTCTGCTTCACGGGAGGCTTGCCATCGCCGTGCATCATCTGGCTGCGCTGGTAGTTGGTGTCCTTGCGCTCCTTCATCTCGGAAACGGCCATATCGAACGCTGCGTTGACATAGGCAGCGCTCTTGCCGTCCAGATGCAGGGTAGGCTTCAGCTTGCCCAGAACGGCCTTCTTGGCATCCTTGACGCTCATTGCCTCCAGACCATCCATGTTCAGGCGGTCGCCGACACGGACAACGCGCAGCAGCTCACGGAAGTCATTGGCGGAATCTGCGCGGTCTTTCTTATCCTGTGCGGTGTCGCCGCCTTTATCAGCGTTGCCTTCAGCGCCCTCGCCGTCGCCGTCGGTCTGAGTGTTGCCGCAGCCGCCCTCAGCGCCGTCAGTGGTCGTGCCAGCGGCCTTCAGAACGTCGATAACGCCCAGCAGAGTGTCGATGTCCTCATCCTGCTGTGCGATCACACCCATTGCGCCGGGCATATCGGCGGGGTCACCTTCAGAATCGCGGCGGTCACGGCGGTCCTTGACCATCTGCACGGCATCAGGCTTATCCTGAGCAGCAGCGGGGTCATTGTCGGCAACGCCCGGTGCAGCGGGCGGCTCTGCGGCAGCGCCGCCATCGGTCGCAGCGCCAGAACGCTCTGCACGGCGTTTCTTGAACGCCTCCACAGCAGCGGCCAGCTCCTCCGGGGTGGGCGCACCGTCGGTTCTCTTGGTGGTGTTTTCCATGTTCAGTTTTTCTCCTTTCATGCAGTTGCGGCCCTGCCCATCAATGTTGAGCCGGGCCTGTTCACCAGCCCTCGCCTTATCGACAAGGGCAAGATGGTTGATTTCGATGTCCCGCTGAATGGCATCGTAGGGTTGCCCCTCCCAGACACCGGGCGTTTCGTCCAGACGCAGGTTGTAGCCGCAGGACAGCTCCCGCATTTTGTACTTCCTCAGGCTGTCGGTGTCGTGGATGATGATTTCTGCTCGGACATCATCGCCGTCCCGGTAGCCCTCCGACAAAATTGTGCCGATGCCCTCCTCTTTCACGTTGTCTGTGTCAACGTAGCCAGCATCATGTGTTACGATGATGGGCTTTCCCTTATAGGATGCAAGGCTCTTTTCAGCGAAAACTTCTTCAGGCAACCGCAGCTCCCGGCGTTCGGAACCGTCCGGGTTGTGATAAACAAAAATGCCAACCGATGTCACGATGGGGTGGTCTACAAGATAGCCCTCATCCGTGAAATAGGTGGCATCCAGCGGCAGGCTGTCGAAGCGCTGAACTTTCGTTTCAGTTCCCATGTTGAACAACTCCCTTCTCAGGTCTTAGAGGATGGTTTCATCCACGGCCATCGCCCCCTTTCGTGACCGGCAGGTCTACGGTTTTGATGTTGAAGACAGGCAGTGCGCAACAGCGGCACTGATAGTCCATGCCCGGGTGGCAGCGCCTGCCAGTCTTTGCATCGACCACCGGCGGGTCATCCCAGCGGAACCTCTTGTGGTTCAGCGCAGCGTGGCTGGGGCGGACGCGGCTATCGCCGGATGTGGACCAAACGTACTCCACCACGCCTGCATCCTGCTGTTGCTGCTGGGTAATGTCGCCGTTCAGTTTTGCAATCTGGTCACGGGCAAGCAGTTGAGCGTGCCGCCGGTCTACGCTGTACGTCCGCTGAATCTGCTTGACGATGGACGTTGTGGTTTCGCCGTTCCGGTAGCCCTCCAGCACGATCTGGCGCATACGCCCCAGACTCTCCTGCGGGATGGTCTTGATGAGCGCTACGTTGTCCTCGACCCAGTGCTCCATCATTACCCGGTACAGCTCGCCGGTGTAGTAGTCATCCAGCAAATCAATGCCCAGCGTGGACTTGACTGCTTTCTTCCACTCCCGGATGCTCAGCTTCCGGGTGAGCCTTGCCATAGACTCAATCTTGCTGCGCAGGCTGAACATCGAAGTCCGACGTTCCAGCTCCACGGCCATCTTGGAGAAGACGGTCTTGACCTTGGCAATCAGATCTGAAGCATCATCGTAGCGCTGGCCTTCTTTCTCGGCCCGCGCGGCATCCCTGATCTCCGGCAAGCTCTCTTTCAGCAGTTCGTTCAGAATGCGGATGTATGCATTTGTGACCCGCTGGAACTCTCGCTCTGCCTGCACAGGGTACTTTGGTGAATATTTGCATATCAGACATTCATGACTGCCGAAGCGGTGGCGGAGCAGGTCCTGTACCATGTGTCCGTGGACGGTATCATTCACTGTTTTCGCCTCCTTTTCCGGTCTTGAACAGCAAAAAAGCGGTGGTTTGCACCGCCGCAGTTGAGTTTATGGCTTAATGTCCTCTGAGAACTTCTGATGGGTGGCGAGAAACGTCCCAAAGGTTGTTGGTGGATAATTTTGTGTCTGGGGTTTGAAAAGCGCTGGAGAGCCGTGTTTTCGCTGGTTGCGAAAATTGCCTGCCGTGCGCCATGCCCCGCGCCCGCCCCGTTGGCAAATTTGAACGAAGTGAAAATTTGACAACAAGTTACGGTTTGGTTTGGTGAGGTACGGTTATGTCTGGACGCTCCGCAGGATTGTCCGGTGGACGCTCCGGCGGATTTTTGACCATTTTTGCATAAATATCCAAAAGTGAGTGGATATATTCTAAAAACGGCCAATTTTACGTCCTGAGATTTCCGACCATTTCGGTGATTGCGGTGGAAAAGCGGTTGTTTTATGGTTTACGATCGCATTGATGCCGGTTTACAATGCGGTGAACTGCGGTAAAACAGGCGGTTCCTTGCACAGCAGACGGAAGGTTTCACGGCCCTTCGGGGTGATGAGCGTCTGGGTGCCCGCCCAGTCGTTGTGTCGGCCCTTGCCCTCTTTCACCTCGAACAGGCCGTTGTTCTTTGCCGCATACGGCATCAGCTTGTTCTTCTGGTCGCGGTAGACATACTTGTGGTCGAGCAGCCAGCCGATGAAATCCTTCTCCTTGATGCCCAGCTCCTTGGCAGTTTCGCGGAAGTTGGTCAGCAGGTTCCGGGCCACCAGCTCGTCAAAATACTCGGCCTTCGGCTGCATGATCTGGTTCTGCGCCGTCAGCTCCTTGATGCGGGCATCGCGGTCGGTCAGAGTCTTCTGGGCGACCAGCAGCGCCTTTGCCATAAGCTCCTGCGGGGAAAGCTCCTCCTGCCCGGCGATGTAGCCGCCGTTCTTGCGGATGCTGGGCAGCACCACGGCTGTTACCCACTTGCGGAAGGGCTTTGCCTCCGGCTTATCGCTGCGCAGGATGACGTTGTACAGGCCGGACTCGCTGATGATGCTCATCCGCTGAAGACCACCAAGGGTATCGACCTGACCGACCCCCTTTTCATCCTCATCAAGACGGGCATAAACATCGGCGGCATTGCCGATGGAGAGGATGCCGCACACGTCCTTCAGGACGAACCACGGTTCGCCGTTCTGGTTCAGGGTGCGCACCAGCTTGTTTTCCTCGTACTTAAAAATCGTGACCTTGTTCATGATCTTTCTCCGTTCCGTTTTGAGATGGGTTTTCAGACAAACAAAAAGAGCGGTGGTTTCCCATCGCTCTTACACAGCAGAAAAGCCGCAAATCTCACATGAGGCTTACGGCTCGCTGCATCAGACTATTCTGTTGTAGATACTCCAGCCCACGAAGGGTTATCCTCGTTCCATGACCGAAGACTTCGATATACCCGGCATCCTCCAGCAGCCGCAGGAGCGCAAGCCATCTGTTGGCCGACAGCCCCAGAGCGCTTGATGAAATCTGCGACATATCAGGTTCGTCATAGTCCAGCGCCTGTTCCAGATAACTCAGGATGCGGTAGATTGCAATGAAGTTATACATTGCAATCACTCCACCTTCTGCCCGTTCTTCCATGCCTCGCGGGCTTGGTTCAGGCTCATGTGGTTAGTACAGTCTTCTTCGTCCGGGTCAGCAAGCTGCATGAGTTCGTCTTCCCAGCCGCATACGGGGCAAATGTCATAGTCTCCAGCATACTCAAAAGTATACTGACCACAGACTGGGCAATCATAGCTGTCGCCATACTTTACCTTTTTGAGTTCTTCAAGACTCATCATTTGTTCTCCGCTTCCTTTCTGCTATTATAATACGCCACCGCCTTATCAAGGTTAGGCGCACCATTTTTCCCACACTTTGCCTTCATATAGGTTTTGAGAACACCTCCGGGAAAGCCGCTCGCATATTCCGTCGTTTTGGTGTTGAACCTTACGATGGAGCCGTCCGACCGAGCATATCCAACAACGTCCCCTCCACAGGGTTGTTTCAGAAAGTCGATGCCTTTCTGCTGGTATTCTTCTTCCGACTGGATGCCCATTTCCTCAAGGCCATGCCGTGTAGCGTGGTCTTTAAGTTTTTCAGGAGAAGCAAACCCAGTGCAGGGGGCATTTTCGCCTTCGGGAGATACCGCAGGCCCGCTTTCGGTGGAGCTAGAGCTGCCACCCTCGCTCTCTGCGAACTGCCCGTTTTCATCCCGTGGGTGGTCGGCTTCGTTGAAGTCCATCCTATCTTTCATCTTAGCATTTTGTGCTTCCGATGTCAAACCGGGATTTGACGATAAAACGTCGAGCAGCGCGGTGATGCTCTGGGCAAACGGCGGGAACAAACGCTCCGGGTTCTGAGTGGACAGCTCGGCCACCTTTTCGGCGGTGATGAACCCCGGAGAGGTCATCTCGCCATCAGCGCACCGGATGCTGCCGTCAAAATCCGTGCAGAGAAACACATGGGACGGGCAGTACGGCGGTTTCAGGTCACTCAGGAAGGCTACCGGCATGAGGTCTTTCGGCGTGATGCCAAACTCCTCCTGCGTTTCGCGGATGGCTGCATCTTCCGGGGACTCCCCCGCCTCGATATGCCCACCCGGTCCACCAACAGAGCCGCCCTTCAGGCGAGTGCCGCAGAGGAACCGGCCATCCTGAACGACGAGAACGCCGACGCCATAATCGGTGTCGGCTGCATCAGCATTGGCCGCATGGGGTGGCGCTGCCTGAATGCTCTGCTCTGCGCCGCCCGGTGCCTGTGCCTGCTCCAGATTCCTCTGGGCAGCTTCCACGTCGCTCATGGCATCCGGCTCGGTGCCCAGCAAGGAATGCAGCAGATCATCCTCGTCATCCTCGGAGATGATGTCCTCGACATCGAACTCCTCATCAGATGCAAGGCGGCTGCGGACCTCGGAGGGGTCAATGGCCTGCATATCGACATAGAGCTGTGCGGTCTGCGCCTTGATCTGCTCCGTCTGGGCCTTGGTCTGGTCAACCGCCGCCTGCTCGGTATCGCTCAGGCTCCATAGCGGCTTGAACTCTAGCTTATAGTCGGGTTCCTCAGCCACATCACCTGAAGCGATGCCCGCCCGGAACACGACATCCAGCAGGGTGCGGAGGTTGCGTTTCAGCATCAGCCGCTGAATCTTCTCCACGAAGTTGTAGTAGCTCTCGAAGTCGCTGTCGCCGGTGGCGTTCATGCCGGCCGGGGACCGGCCAAACAGAATCGTCTGCGGGATGTTCGTCAGCGCCGACAGCATATTGCAGGTGGCGTCAATGACATCCTTCACGCCGGAGAACTGGAACGTCTTGAAATCGTAATTCTCGCCCTCGGAGTCAATGGCAATGCTGTTCAACAGGCCACGGGAGGTATCGACGAGTTGCAAGCGCTTCAGCACTTGGTTCTCGCCGTCATCCGTGGTCAGGAGGGAGGCAAGCCCTTTCATGCTGTAGATTGCCTGCACGCTCCGCTCCAGCAGCTTTACGCTGTCGGTGTGGGCGGTCACGGTTTCCCTCAGTGCCCTGCGGATGCGGACGTACTCCGGCATCCCCCAGAACAGGTAGGTTGCATTGGAGGTCTGCTCCGGCAGAACGCCATTGCGGAACACCAGACAGCGGCTCTCATGAACCTTGAAGGAACCGTAGATGCTGGAAACATAGTAATATTCCGGCTGTCCGAACTTGGACACCCGGTTCCCCACACCCTTCCCGCCGTAATCCTGCTGGTACAGGCTGGAGGAATCGGGCTGCACGATGGAGCGCTCATAGACGCGCAGCTCATCAATGCTGCGGATATGTTCCCAGTCAACAGGCTCTTCCAGCCCGCGCCCATCGTCGATCAGCATGACGATAAGAGCGCCGCCGTAGAGTCGCGCCCACTTGATGGCGGTGGCGGCCTTCTCCTCCCATTCGAGATCATCCAGAGCGTCTTCCACAAAGGCATTCACCTCATCGCTTTTCAGGTTCAGGTCGAAGCCATGTTTCAGTGCTTCCTCGGCAGGCGTATCAATGATTTTGGAGAACAGACCGTTGCCCTCATACAGCCCAGTGAGCTGCATATCAGGAATGACCGGCTCCCGCTCAAACTTGTACGCCTCGGAGTTATCCTGCTTGGTTCCGTACTTGTTCAGGAGGTTCACATAGCCATCCTCACGATGCGGACGCACAGCGCCGTTCTTTCGCCGCAGGATTTCGCGTCCCCGCTCATTTAAGCGCCGACGTTCGGCCTCATCTTCAGGTATGTGCATTGCGCTCCCTCCTTCCTGTTAAAACTCAATGCGTCCATCGGCCTCATTCCAGATACCGCTGGACACGACAACATCTGTCAGGGTGTTAAAGGTGACGTAGTACGGATTGCCGGTAACATCGGCGCTGAGAATCAGCTCCAGCAGCTTCACGCGGGCCAGCAAATCATTGATGTTGGACTCATGACCGTTGAGCAGTTCCTTCAGCATCGTCCAGAACAGCAAAAGGTTCCCGCTTCCCAGATACTTTTCGGCAGGCGAGATCATGCTGCTGTAGATGCTCTTGATGATGCTATCATCGGCCTTTTCCACGGTTTCCTGCTGAACATAGCCCGTGAGATCGACCTCAGCAGAGCCAACGATCTCAAAGATGCCGTGGATGAGCTTGTACGCTCTGTACTGCTTCCCAGCCTCACTGTTGTTCTTGCGAAGGAAATAGATGGTGTCAGCGTTGGCCTCACTGGGCGCAGGGAGAGCGTCCACAGGGACGGCTTTCAGATGCCCTGCTCCGTTTACTCGCTCGTCTACATCGTCCGTCGTAGCGTAGCCGGAGTCGTTTTCCAGAGCGGATGTCTTGGTCGGCACCACGATGTTCACGACCTTGTTGTCGGGAGGAATAGCCTGCCCGTTCCGCTGAATGCTGACGATGACGTTTTCTTCCGCATTGGCGGGAGCATGAGCCGACTGTACATGATCTTCGCAGGTCTTCAGGGAATCGTTGATGTCCTTGATGATGTCTTCCATCGCAGAAGACAACTCTGCAATCTGTTCTGCCGTGTAACCCTTTGCCTTCAGAGAAGCAAGCCTAAGCGCTTCAAGCGTGTTGAGTTTGTCGCTCATGTTCGCTTTCCTTTCCAAAAATAACAGCGGCAGGAGTCCATTCCCCTGCCGCTGCATTCTTACTTATGGGTTATCAGGCGGTTGCGCCAAAGACCTCGGTCAGCATCTCAGTGACTTCAGCATCGGTGGCAATGGTCATGCCGTCCAGCTTGGTCTTGTCAGATGCGGTCATCAGGCCGTTTGCGCTCTGGGTGACCTCCGTATAGGTAGTGTCCTGCGCAGGGATGCCCAGACCGGTGATGTCGTTCTTGACAACCTTGGTGGTTGCGGTCACATGGCCCAGAGCATCCACAGTCACCTTGTACAGGCCGCTGGCAGCGGCAGTGTGGGTGGGATGGGTGTACTTGTTTGCACCTTCCTCAATGCCGCCCAGCTTGGTCTTTTCGGCGGTGGTGTAGTCGTTGGTGGACAGGCCCTTGCCGGTCTCCTTCTGGACGTAGCCGCTCAGGTCAACGCCCCAGTCGCCCATCTTTTCCAGAACGCCGTCAATGACCATGTACTCGTCGTACTTGTCAGCCTCACCGGCAGTGCCCTTGGAGACCATATAGATATACTGGGATGCGTCAGCAGCCTTCAGGTCGATGTCTGCGGTGGAGTTCACGACCTTACGCTTCAGGTGGTCAGCAGCGGCAACGGCCTTGCTGATGGCGGTAGACACCTGAGTTTCGGTCTGGAACTTCTGGTCGTTGGTCAGATCGCCGACCTTGGTGGGCACGGTGATGTTGACGGACTTGCTGCTGATGGCCTGCGCCGTGCCGTTCACCTTGATGCTCTCGATGACGTTGGCCTGTGCGCCGACATCCTCCAGAGCCTTGATGCGCACGCCGAGAGCATCGGTGGTTTTCTTGGTCTTCAGGGCGGCTTCCTTCAGGTGTTTCAGGCGGGCCAGCTTATTCACATCATAGGACATATCGTTATTCCTCCATATCTTTATCAGGCGTTATCGGTGGAAAATACTTCACTCAGCATTTCGCTCACCTCAGAATCGGTTGCGATGTCAACCGCCGCAGCGCCCAGCGGGGCGAGATCACCGGCGGCATTCTGGATGGTGTACGAGGTGGCAACCCCGTCCACGACCACGGAGAGGACCTGACCGATGTAGGCGGTCGGGTTCGTCTTCGCATAGTTCTGCGCGTCAGCCATAGACGGCCACACGCAGGTGGGGTCAAGAGAAAAAGCATCCTGACGCTTCATGCTCAGGGGGAACTCCATGTTGGAGTAGGTCTTTGCGGTATTGTTCACAGCCATGTTCAGTTCCTCCCCTCTTAGCCCAGCGTTACCTTGAGGACTGCGGCGTTGCCATAGGCAACAGCAGGCTCAAAGACCCAGACGTTGTAATCCTTCGCTGCATAGCCGTTTGCGCCCTCAACGGGGACGGTGGACTTCACGAAGGTGCTGGTGACATCTGCGTTCATGGCGGTTTCGTTGATGACCTTGGTGACGCCCTTTGCGGTAGCAATGCAGGCGATGGCGACGCGCTGCGTACCGGCAGGAACATTCAGGGTCAGCGTACCAGCGGCGTATGCCTTGCCGGTTTTACCCAGTGCGCGGATGGCCGCGCTGTCCAGAGCAGGCTTGCCGGTAGACGTGCCATAGAACGTATTACGGAACGGGGTGTAGGCCCCGGTGTCCTTGGTCTTAGTGCCGGCCGCAATGGCTACGACAGGGCTGGATGCCGCGCCGAGGTTGTCCTTTGCGGTTACGCCCGCACCGTGGGTGGCAGTGACGCGGTACTTCAGGCTGGAAACGGCATTGTCGCCGCCTGCATCGCCGATGATGAAGCCCTGACCGCTGTTGTTATCAGAGCCAGCGGTCAGGGATGCTGCGCTTGCAGTTGCCACCTGAGTGGTCGCCGCATTGGTGATACGCTCGACCTTCCAGTTGGTGGCGGTAACGCCGGTGGCCGGGCCGTACTGATAGGAACCTGCATTCAGGGATGCAGCAGAGTAGGCCGCAGAAGCTACCTTGGTGCCAGCCTCAACTGTACCAGCACCGGTCAGGGTAAACGTACCGATGGACGGCTGGGCGGTGATGGTGGGCTGGAGGCGCTTGCTGAAGATTTCGGTCAGCGCATCCATAACACTCTTGCCCTTGGTGGAAAAGATTGACGTGCCGTTCTGGCTCTTGGTCAGGTTGCCCACCTGCGTATAGCCACCGGCCAACGTGATGTTATCCCGCAGGATGACCTTATCAGCATCGACGTTGCCGGTCATGGCGACCCACGCCTTGCCGTCGTAGAAGTAGGCGGACTTCTCGTAGGTAGAGTTGCCAACGGTGGTCGTGACCACGAAGACATCGCCCTTCTTGACGGCCACGTCGGTGTGCGCCTTGAAATACGCGGCGATAACCGAATCATCGGATGCAGACAGGTCTTCCTTCGTGCCTGCATACACCGTGCCGCCAATGCCGCCAGAAACGGCATTCAGCTGTTCGATGGTCGCATAGTTGCTCAGGTCAACGGTGGTATCATCCAGACGGACGACTTCCTCACCGACCTTAGCGTAAATGTCGTAGTACCCGGTGGCAGCATTCATCACCAGATACAGCACATTATCCTGCGCATCATCGTTGGAAGGAACCTTCTCAACTTTCTCGAAGCGTGCATGAGCAGACTTTGCAATGGCGGTGGCGATGGCGTTGTTGATCGCATCTGCCGTCATGGTGTCTGCCGCGTCGATCTTGCCGTTGATGACGGACTTCAGAGCAGCCGAGAGGTCAGCTTCCGAGATTTCGCTCTTTTTGGCGAGGGAACCAAGTTCGGATGCCAGCGTGTACTTCGCCAGCTCCTGCTTGACTCTCTCCGCCTGCACCTGTAACTGAGCGAGGGTTACAAGTTTGCTTGCGGATACGGGCATTTGCATACCTCCAAAATTTATTTCACAGCAGCTTCCATGCCGCTATGACAAATTAAGGCCCTCTTTCAAGGGCGAGAGGACATCAGCCAAATACTTTGTTGAGCATATCGGCTACGTCTTTATCGGTGGCAATGTCATCCTCGCTGACGTTCTTGTCATTGGAGTCCGAGCCACCGGGGTCTGGTTTGGGAGCTTCCGATTTGCCAAACACAGTGTCCAGCATATCGTTGACGTCCTCATCCTTTGCGACATTGCCGTCAGAAATCTGTCCCTGCGCAAGATACCGCAGCAGGTCACAGTCGCCGCCGTCGCCGCACTTCTGAACGGTGATAGCCTGCATGATGTCCCACTTCTGCGTAGTTTTCTTCCGACCGTCCAGCCCGAAACCGACCACGGAAACGTAGAGCTTGCCGGGCTTCAGCACATCCTTCGGGATGTAGAACGCCTCATCGGCAAACTGCACCGGGACAGGTTTTGGGCAAGCGCTACTCGTAAAGACGACGATCTTGTCCAGTTCATCCCACGAGCTGTCAAATTTGAACGCGGCCTGCACAATGTCTACGCTACCTGCGACAAGCTGGCCTTTCAGGTCATGGGTGATTTTCTGGTCATTGACCGAGAAAATAATCAGCATTGCATTCACCTCTTTTCTTACGTTATCAGCGAACGAATATTAAACGTATTGTCGTTGTAATAGGCGTTCGCCTGCGAGTAACAGTCAACTTGGTCATCGTGGGCACCACTTGGGAATGCGGCCATTTCTTCCACGAAGTCCATCACCCACGGGCAGGCAGATGCGGCCGGGATGTAGACGTTGCCAGCTTCAGCGACTGCTGTAGTCGCATGGGCACGGACTACCTTTCCGCCAAACGGCTCTACGGGTATGATGCCGGGGATTTCTTTCTTCAGCACGTCGATGACAGCCGTGCCATTGGCCTTGTCCTCGACCAGCTTTCTGGTGGTCTGGGGCCACTTGGAGGAAAGCCCGCGCATGGCATCCAGCGTTTCTGTGAAGCTCATGCGGCCACGCACCTGATCGAGCAGATAGCGGTCTGCGCCTTTCCTTGCCCAGACCTGCCCGACAACGAAGTCCGAGCCGTCCTTGTCCTTGAAGGTGCAGTCCCACGACTGGATGAAGTCATGCAGGCCGGACGGCAGCGCCGCCCAGCGTTTCCACCACTCTCTCTTGAACATGCTGCCGGAGCTTGGTGTGGGGGTCTGCATATACAGAGAAGACCATGCGTATGTACCGACGGTCTCTTTCTGTTGTGCAGCCCATGCTTCGTCGTAGCCGCCCGCAGGCCACAGCGCCTCGCCTAGCTCACGGCCCAGAGGGTCGGTAGCCGGGTCTTCGCAGATGGCCGGGAGCGAGATAATGTCCCAGTCCTCAACCTTGCCGTACTCCGGGTTCAGGAGCCGGGCGGCAAGGTCATCTTCGTGCCAGCGGGTAAGGATGATGATAACAGCGCCGCCTGCATGGAGTCGTGTGCTGACCGTAGACTGGTACTCGTCCCACAGCTTATCGCGGTAGGTGGCGGATTCTGCTTCAGCGCGGTTCTTGATGGGGTCATCGACGATAAGCAGGTCTGCGCCATAGCCGGTGATGGAGCCGCCGATACCAACGGAGATCATGCCGCCCATGCCGTTGTCGAGGTTCCAGTTCGTTTTGGTGGCCTGCACTTGGGAGATGGTATGACCAAACAGCGCAGGACCGAACTCCTCGACCTTATCGCGGTTCCGCTTGCCGAATTGCTGGGCAAGGTCGCCGCTATAGCTGATCTCGATGACACGCTTCTCTGGGTTCTTTCCCAGATAGAACGAGGGGAAGGTTTCGGTCACGGTCATGGACTTGCCGTGGCGCGGCGGCATGAATATCATCAGCCGCTTGGTCTTCCCCTCTATGATGCTTTCCAGCTTCTCGCATACAAGGTCGAGGTGTCTGGCTCTTTTCCACCTGCCCATGTGAACGTACTGGACATAATCGGCATAGTACCGTCTCGCCAATTCATTACGAAGCTCCTCACGGGACGCGGCTTTTTGAGCTTTAGAATAGGACCGTTTATTCGGAGTCTTCTTCATCGCTCATGCAGGCCAGAGCCTCCCTCAGCTCCTCCTCGCTCAGGTTCTCATAAGGTCTGGCCTGAACAGAACCATCAAGCGTGACCTTCTGAGTCTGAGAGAACTCCTCTCTACAACGATTGTTGAGCCAGTACATTTGAGCCATTGTATCGGGAACGGCTTTCTTCGTGAGCGTTCTGACCCGGACCGGCTTCTGCTCACCAGTCCGAGGGTCTACGTCAATGACGCTTTCCTTTTCCTGATATTCAAAGCCTACAGCGCGTTCAAACAGAGATTTTTTTACTTTTGCGTCGGCGACTTCTTTTCCGCTCTGACAGGCCGTATTGAACGACGGGTACGTCTGTCGCCAGCGAATGATGGTCCTACGCGAAACGTGGAAGGCATCGGCAATGTCCTGATCTGTTGCGCCATTGATAGCAAGTGACCATGCCCAGTCATCGTGGTACGCCGGATTGTACTTTAGAGGCGTAGGCATTTGCGATCACCTACTTCCCTGCCAGATAATCCGCAGCCCAGTATTCAAGGGCCTGCCACTTGTTCTTCGGGCCGATCTCGCCCTCCTTGACCATCTTGTCAAGAGCCTGTGCGATGGTGTCGGCGGCTTCCTTCGGGATAGCCGGGGAACCAAACAGGTTCGGGAGCTGCACCCACTCCTGACTCTCGTCGAAGTGCAGGTCCTCGAACAGGGATTCCGTGGCCTTAATCATCGCATGGATGGCAGCGCCGGTGTTCTTGACATTGGCGAACTGCTGATATTTCGTGATGGTTTCGATGAACTCCTCGTGCTGGTCAATATCGGCAACGCCCAGCATATCGGGGCTGAGAGAACCCAGAACCTTCACAAGCTGGTCCAAATCGCGGAGCTGGTGCGGCAGGAAGGTGAACGTGACGTTCTTCCAGTCAAACTCCACCTTCGGGGACAGCAGCTTCTCAAGCTCGGCCATAGGCTCGCCGATGATGTCCTTGCCGATGTAGCTTTCCAGCATATCATCAACATCGTCGATCATCTTGGCAATTTCCTTCAGGGTGGACTGGTCATCAAAGCCGCTGATGGCGTTGTGCGCCAACTGCTTTGCAGCCACCTGAGAGCGCCGCAGGCCGGTGGTGTCCAGAATGACAAAAAGCTCCGTCAGCACACCGCTGTCCTTTGCAGAACGGATGCGGTGGTGGCCGGAGATAATCTCGATCTTGCCGTCGATGAGTGCGCAGAACGGGAGACTTTCGAGCTGTCCCCGCTTTTTGATATTGTCGGTGAGCTGCTTCTGCATCTCGGTCTTCATAATGCGAGCGTTGATGTCCTGCTCGCGGAAGTCGGTCAGCTTTACTTTGGCAATGACCAGACCGGAACCCATGTCGGCGACCGTTTCATACTTTACGGCTGCGCTGCCGACTTGGTTTTCTCGCGCTGTTTCTGCCATCGTTCTTCCCTCCCTAACCATTCATTCAATGCCTGTTTGGCGTTTCTATCGTACAAAGGCGACTCGTATGTGAGCCGGTAGCCCATCTTCTTGTCCGGGACTTTCTTGGTCAGCTCCATCAGCCCCCGCATTTCCTTGGCCTCCGGATATTTGGTCATCTGCACTGTCTTGAGGGACTTGGCCTTTTCTTTCTCCAAATCCGTGCAGATGTTCATAATCAGCGGCCTGTTCTGTGCAAGCATGGTCAGCAGCCGCCCCAACCGGTAGGTCTTGTGGGGCACGGTCATGCCGTACATGAGGAACACGGCATCAGAAACCTGCGTGCCGAAGGCTCCCATCGTGAGCGCCGACTTGTCCAGTCCGAACACCCCGGCCAGCTTCCCGTCAATCAGAACGGCCATGTTGATGGGGGCAGACGAACCGACGAAGTTATGCGTCCACAGCTTTCTGTAATACTGGGCGGCGGTGCGCTCGATCTGAGTAATCTGAATCTTGCTCTTGCGGGTGATTTCATAGTCACGCGGCAGGATGCTGCAATCCAGTGGCTCCAGCTTGCCCTCGTTCGGGCGGGTAATCATTTTACCCTCGGCAAGCATGGTCGCCTCATCCGGGCGGTTGGTAGTCAGGTACACATTGATGCCGTCGCGCACGCCATACCGGGCAAAGACGGGATGCCCGGCAGTGAGGCCCGGGGCGTTCTCCTCGTAGCACATCAGGAGGCACTTGGCATCATTCATCTTGTCGTACAGATCGTTCAACCCGGTCTTGGGGTCGAAGATGCCGTACTCGGGTTCTTTCCACGTCATACGCCCGCCGGTGTCGTACCACTTTTCAAAGCCAGCGGCATAGGTGGGCGGGTTGGCAACCACAAGACAGTGGGGGTCATCGTAGCACGTTTCAAGGTGCTTCCACATATCCAGCGGGCGATAGCTCATGCCGTGCAGAGACTGCTTTGCCCTGTCGAGCTGTGCCCTGATCTCTGCCAGATGCTCTTCCTTGCGGTATTCCAGATCGCGCATGATGCCGTAGAAGTATTCCTTCCCGGCGTTCTTCACAGTCCGCAGGTACAACTGCGCATAGAGCGCAACCGCAGGGTCAAGCAGCTCCTCATTCGTGAAGCCGTCCGCTCTGATTTCCAGCTCCTCAAGGGACTGGCCCGTGATGGCATATCCCATGATGGAGGTGAACATCGAAACGTCGCTGGCCTCGATCTCGCTGGGCTTGTACCCACACTGCGCCGCGATGTGCGACATGGCGAAAGCGCCGGCGCACGGCTCAACGAACCGGGTGTACCCCTGCTTGCGGGCGTTTTCAATCAGCGGCTTCAGGAACTTCTGCTCCTGAGCAACCAGAGTTCCGAGGAAGAACGCTCCGGGGTTCTGGAACTTTGCCATTCATATCACCGACCTTTCTTTCAAAATTGCCCCTCTGGTTTCGACTGGAGCCGTTGCTTTCCAGAGGGTGGGTTGTTTCCAAAGACGTGAACATCTGGAAAGCCCTTGTTCATAGGCATAAAAAATGGGAGCCATGCTGTTTCCAACATGACTCCCTATGGTTGGTCCGCCGAGCAGGGATTGAACCGTGCGACCCCCTGATTAAGAGTCAGGTGCTCTACTTTCTGAGCTATCGGCGGGTATTACCACATTTTCATCTGGACTGCATCAGGCTCGACCGCTTTCTGCGGTTCAGGCTGTTTCGCCCACTTGTTTGGTGACGGGTCAGGCAGCTCCTCGATCATTTCTCCTGTTCTCTGGAGCCACCATTCTGCGAACACCAGTCTATGACACCACTCTCCGGGCTTTCGGACATCTTCGTAGCAACAAAGCACCACAGGCTTGCCCATGTCCTCATAATGCTGGAGAATCTGAGCAATCCGCGCCGTCCCTACTCTGTCCATGTGCTGGAAGTAGGGCGGCGTGAACCGCTCCCGGTTGTATTCGTTGAACAGATAACCCGGCGGCGCAATCTCCATGATGTTGCCTGCAAGCGTATACCGAAGGGGAAACTTAGGCGCTCCCCGTGTTATCCCAACGACTGTGTAGTTCCCGGTCTTGAGTTCCGGGTTACTGTACCGGCTGGTGTAAATCATGTGCCTCGCTCCTTCCGTACAAGCCCACCAGAATCTTCACGCCCTCAGCTATCTTCTCATCGAGATCATAGCCGAGCTGCTTGTAGAATCTTCCGTGGACCATGCACTCATACGCTCTTGTCATCGTGGAGGACTGCTCCTTCGTGATGCCGAGCCTGAAGTCCTTTGCAATCCGCAAAGCCCCTTTGAAGTCGCCGTCTGCAACCAGACGTCTAACTTTATCGGATTTTCGTTCCATCTGTCGCACCTCCTGACCTTTTCGGTAAGATTTTGGGCCTATCTTCATTCTAACCCTTTACCCACCGGAGTCAATCGGTTTGGCTTCTGTTGCGAAAATTTTGGCTTTACAGCTTGATGCGAGGCGGGATATGCCGCTCACGGTTTTTTCGGAGTGACACATCGGTTCACGCTTCGTATCTTACCACATCGGTAATTGCACGTCAATGGCAACTTTTTTGCAATTTTGCTAAAAAATCATTCGAGCCACCCGAAAATCAGGGCGCTCAGTTTGGAAATGCCTGCTTTCTGGTCGCGGAACACCGTCGAGAGGTCAACCTGTTCCTCATCAGCAATCTGCTGCTGATTCTTCGGTTCGTCTGCGATGTAGAGGCTGTAAATCGTCCGATACCGGCGCATTTCCTCCGAGCGCTTGGCGTGTTCGCAGATGAACTTGTAGCATTCCAGCATACGGTCAATGTGCTGGACGATGATGCGGGTATGGGCAGCACTCTCCTGAATGCTCCTCACGACGGGGACCCTCACCCTGCCATCCGTCTGGCTCATCAGCTCCTCCATCAACTCCTCGAAGTCATCGTCTTCCGAGAGCTGGCTGGCCTCATATACAGCGCTCTTGCTGTGTTCTACAAAGCAGTGGTAGTTCTGAAGCAGCAGCTTGGTGTTATGCAGGCGCTTGTCCCTGACGGCCTTCCGGCTTTTCTCGGCCTCGCGCTGATACTTTTCGATGGCCGTTTCGGATGCGACCCGGATGATCTCCTGCAACATTTCCGGGGAAATGGTAATGTTCATGTCTTCCTGTGCCATATCAAAACCTCCCATAACGGGCTATGCCGCCCCTCCCCCTCCGGGGAGAAGCGGCTTGCCCTTACTCTTACGCTTCTGCTATTCCGGTGAGCTTATTCCTGACAGTACGCTTTCCACAGCTGCTCATCCATGTCGGTCTTCTCCCACGGGGGAACGATTCCTGTTACACAGCCGAAATGGCCGTAGGCGGATGTCTGCTCGTAGATGGGACGGCGCAGGTCAAAATGCTCGATGATCTGGTGGGGAGTCAGACCGAAGCACTGTCGTACGGCCTTGACCAGCTTTTCCTCATCTGCTCCGCCGAACGTGTCGATGCGGACGGACACGGGTTCGGCCACCCCGATGGCATAGGCGAGCTGTACCTGACACCGGCTACAGATTCCGGTAGCCACGATGTTCTTGGCGATGTACCGTGCCATGTACGCCGCGCTGCGGTCAACCTTCGTGGGGTCTTTACCGGAGAATGCACCACCGCCGTGCGGAGCATAACCACCGTAGGTATCAACGATGATTTTTCGCCCGGTGAGACCGGTGTCCGCAGCAGGCCAACCATTGACGAACCGGCCCGTCGGGTTAACGTACAGGTCGTAGGTATCAATGTCAAGGTCACCACCATAGACACCGGCAAAGTGCTTGGCATACTTCAGGATCGGGGTGATGACGTGCTCCGTCAGAGACTCCAGAAGCTGTTCTTCCGTTGCATTTTCGTAGTGCTGGGTGGAAATGACGATGGTGTCAATGCGGGAGGGCATCCCATCCTCCCCATATTCCACCGTTACCTGCGTTTTGCCATCGGGGAGGATAAAGGGGATGGTCCCGTCTTTGCGCCTCTGGGTGAGAATGTAGGCCATCTGGTGTGCAAGCATGATGGGCAGAGGCATGAGCTGTTCGGTCTCACTGCACGCATAGCCGAACATCATGCCCTGATCTCCTGCCCCTCCTACATCGTCACCTGTACCCATCGCAATATCGGGGGACTGCTTATGGACTGCCACTTCAATCTTGCAGGTGTTCCCATCAAAGCCGGACGAGCCTCCGGTGTAGCCGATGTCACGCAGGACCCGCCGGGCAATGCCCTCAATATCCACATCGACCTTGCTCGTGATCTCGCCTGCAATGAACACCGTGTCGGTGGTGCAGCAGGTCTCACAGGCCACCCGGCCGTTCGGGTCAACAGCCAGCACTGCATCCAGCACCGCATCAGAGATACGGTCGCACACCTTGTCGGGATGACCCTCGGTCACAGACTCAGACGTAAACAGCTTTCTCATGCCTTTTCCTCCTCAGCATTCTTCTTGTCTTCCTTCTCGTGGTGACATACAGCAGCAGCTTGCAAGAGTCTCATCAACTCATCCAGACGGACGCTCACCATAACGGGCTTCTCCCCGTGGACAGAGAACGAGACCGTTCCCCGCGTATAGCTGGCAAGCATATTGCATTCTGCCGTACCCATGCTTTCGATGCCAGCCGGTTTGCCATCGACCGCCGCAAAGGTGGTCACGGCTGCGTTCACCGTCATCTGCACCCCGTCAGGGATGCCGGACACCTGTGCAGGGACCTTTACGACGTGGCCCATAAGGGGATTCTTATTTTCTTCCATGTGTTCTCCTTTCTCAGAACGGGATGTCATCATCATCGGGCAGCGGGCGGAAATCATCGTTCGTGGGTTCCGGCGCTGCCTGCGGGGTGGAGCCGCTATCTTTCTTGGACTCGCCGAAGAAGACCTGATCGCAGCGAACCTCCGTCCGCTTACGCTTCACCCCGTTTTTCTCGTAGGTGCGTGTGGTAAGGACACCGCTTGCCTCGATACGCTTTCCCTGCTTGAAATACCGGGCGACAAACTCAGCTTTCTTTTCCCACGCCACGCAGTCGATAAAGTCCGTCTGGTCCTTAACGCCGGGCCGGTCAACCGCAACCGTGAACTCCACCACGGGCTTTCCGTTGGGAGTGGTGCGCAGTTCGGGGTCGCGTGTCAAGCGGCCGCTGATGGCAATAATGTTCATAGGGTAGCTCCTTTCATCATCGTAGTAGTCGAGTTCCAGATAGTTCTTCCCGAATGCCGCCCGGAAGTCTGCGACGCTGGCTTTGTGGGCCATCATGTACTTGATCTGCCAGAACTGCTTCAGGGCATCGGAGGTTTCCCTGCACTGGTGCGCCGCATACCGACCGTTCCGATGGCAGCTCTCGCCGCACAGGCCCACCTTCAGGCCATACTTTTCGGACTTATCCCGAAACGGCCCCGGGTAGACGTGGTGCTCCTCCAGCCAACCGGTCTTTCCGCACAGAAAACAGGTTCCGTACCTCATTCGGCATCACCCTTCCGGGCGTTGGGGTTCTCCATCTCCAGCAGGATGCCGCCGCATTCCAGACACTCTACCACGATCTTCTCCGGCTCCTCATGGTCGCCGACCTGAACCGTACCGAAGCCGTTGCAGGCGATCTCCTCTGCCAGATGAGGCTCCAGAATGTTGTCATCCACATGGCGGGGGTCTTCTGCGAGGTAGGCAGAGCCGAGGGCGATGATGCCGTCTGCGGTCTCCGCATAGCAGTGGCCTGCACTCCGGCTCACCGTCATCCGCTCTCCCACAAGGACTTTGAGGATGCCCCACCGGTCCTTGATGCCGCACTTATCGGGGTTGCGCAGGATGTAGCTCTTGTCATCGCTGATGACCGTGTAGTCAACATCCACGATGCCTTCCTGGAGCTGGGGCGGTTCCTGCTCCACAGGGGGTGCAGCATTCTGGCGGTTCTGTGCCGTGTCGAAAAGCGAGGTCTGCCCATCGTCGATGTCCTTCATCACATACTCCATCAGCTCCTCATCCCACACCAGCTTGCGGTTGCCGGAGAGGTTGCCTGTAGTTTTGTCCTTGACCTTGATTTCGGTGCTGATCTCGTGGCTGAAGCTGGGCTTCATCACCTGCACGGTGTCCCCCTCCTGCGTTGCATCGAAGTTCCGTTCCGGAGCCGGGGTCAGTGCCACGCTGATTTTGCAGTTGATGGAGGCGCTGTCGCTCTGTAGCCTGTCCATCTTCTGAAGCAAGCGCTGGAGGGCGCTGTCGAAGTCCATCTTGAAGGCGTTGAAAGTGTCCGCACTCAGGGACAGCACATACGTTTTGTCGCTCATAGTCATTCTCCTTTACTGTTCATACGGTATATCTGAGATTTCAACGATAACACGCGGGGTGTCGGAGTAGAACTTCCGAACCAGTGCGTCTACGATCTGGGCATCATCGCGGTAGGCAATGCCGTTCAGGGCATCGCAGATGATTTTGCCCACATTATCCCAATCGGGCTTTCGTGTCGGGCGTATCAGGCGGTCGATCATGGCAAGGTGTTTTTTCTTGCTGGCCGACCTCGGGACGGAGAGAAACGCAAAAATCCTCACGCTCAACATGGCGTCATCAGCAAACCGAACCCCGGATTGGATTCTGTACTCGGTCTTTACGAGGTTTTCGTACAGAACCGTGTTTTCCGGGGTTCTGGCTGTCACATGGCCGCATACGGTTGAGAATTTCGGGCGTTCCTTACCTCGCGGCTCCCCGTAGATGCAGAACTGCGTCCTCATTCCCCTGCCGCCTGCTTCGGCTTGTCGTTCGGAGTGTACTCCAGATAGTATTCGTAGCTTTTCTTGCCCTGCCGGAGCTGCTTGCCCTGCCGGACGGTGTAGTCGTTCTTTACGAGGATGGCAGCTACCGTCAGCCGGTCCTCAACGCTTGCGATGATAACTTTATCCATCGTTGCCCTCCAAAAAGTTCTTCATCTCGTCAAATCTGCGGGCCGCTTCCGCCTTTCTCCACGACCGACCTGTGAAATTCATCGGGTAGCACATTTCAAAGATACGGTCATAGATGCGGGTGTAGCGGATGTCCGCAGATTCTTTCATTTCGGTCATGCTCAGGTTCGTGGTGAGGATGATGGGGAGTTTGGCTCTGTACCGGCTGTCCACAATGTCGTAGACCTTTTCCAGCGCAAAGTCTGTACTGCGTTCAGCGCCGAGATCATCAATGATGAGTAGCTTCGCCCTGTTCAGCCTGGCAATCAGGGCGCTGTCATCCTCACTGAAACTCTGCATGGTTTCCAGCAGCTTTACAAACGAGGTCATCACTACCGGGACCCTCTGGCTCAGGAGATGGTTTGCAATGCAGGCCGCTGCGAATGTCTTTCCGGTTCCGACCCCACCGTAGAACAAAAGCCCCTGATTCTTTGCCAGCATTTCATCGAAGTGCTTCGCATACCGCAGGCAGAGCTTCAGGTTGTAGGCGTTATCCTTAGTCTGCTGGAATCCGTCAAAGCTGATGTCCCGCAGGCGTTCGTCCATAAGGCTTTGCTGTTTCAGCGCTTGTGCTGTCCGCATTTCCCGGTCCTGCATGAGCATCTGCTCTTCCTGCTTCCTCCGTTCTGCCCTGCAACGGCAGGACACCGGCATTTTGACCCGGACTTTCTTCTTGGGGTCGAACGGAACAGCCTTCAGGTCAGGCATATTGACCTCTACCTGCCGACGGGTATGGCAGTTCCCGCAGACGAGGAACCCTTCATCGTCGTAGTAATCACTGTTCTCCGGCTGATTTGCCGCCTGCGCCTGACGAACAACGCCTTGCAGCAGGCCATCAAACTCACCCATTCTGCTCACCCCACTCTCTGAACGGATTTTCTTCAGCCGGCGTAGATTCGCTTGCGCCCTGCTGAAGCAGGCCCGGTTTCTTTTCTTTAACCCGGTCTACGACCCAGCAGAGGATGGCGCGGTAGTCGTCCTTGTAGGTCTTTCCTCGTGCGCCCTTGTAGTTGTCAAGCTCCACAATGCAGGCATCCGCAAAGGCTTTGCCGTACAGTTTCACGAGCCGGTCGTAGTTCGCTTCGCTCATCTTCACGAACTCCGCATAGGATTTCTTATCAGGTTTCGGCTTTGCTGGCCGCTTGGCTTCTGGCTCCACAGGAAGTTCCATCTGTTCCGGCTCCGGGGTCTTCGGCGCAGGCTTTGCGGCCTCACGCTCCATCTGGCGGGCTTTCCGCTTTCGTTCAGCATCCAGCCTGCGGTTTTTCTGGAGCTTATACCACTGCTCCTGCCATGTGTCCCAGTCGTGGATGTAAAAGCCGTCGGCCGCCACATCAATCCAGCCGGTGTCCACAAGGGCCTGAACCACTTTGCCCATGTCGAGCTGGCAGTCCTCGCCGCAGCCGTACAGGTATCGGCTCAGGACTTCGAGGTCGGCATCCTTGACCAGCCCGGTCTCATCGGCGTTCTTCATGCCCCAGAACCACAGGAAGTTCAGGATGCCGAGGGCTTCAAACTTGGAACACCCGATGGCGCGGTATAATCTACGGAGCTTCGTACCGTCCACCTCCTGATGTACGCTTATCCACGGCATCCCCTCACCTTCCTTTTCCGCCGGCGGCTTTATTCTTCAGCCGCACCGTCATTTTTGGTGCCTTCCTCAGATTCCAGCTCCGCCTTGTGGGCCGTGCAGATCTCGACCAGCCGCTCGACCACCTTGTTGTAGGTAGACATCTTCATGCCGGTCGTAGAGGTCAGCCCCATCTCCTCGATGATGGACTTGACCACGGCGTTGCCTTTGTCCTTGCCGAAGTTTGCCTGCGCCGCCTTGAAAAGCTGCTGGCGCTGCTCCTGCGAGATGACCGGGTCATCTTCTTCCTGTGCAGGCTCCTCCGGCTTCGGGTCATCCAGCTCCCTGTATTCCGCCGGGATAGCGCCGGATGCAATCATCTCATCCTCGGAGTACACACCCTCATAGTCCTTCGGGAAGGCATCTCTCACGCACTGGCTGACAGCGACCTTGTTGATCATGGTGCCAGGCTTGGATTTCCAGTTTGCCTGCCCCTTGTTGTACTCGGCAAAGGCAACTTCCTTGAATGCAGTGCGTTCCTTGCCGTTCCGCATGAAGGTAACGCGGCACCAGCCGCCAACCAGAGTTTCACCCGGATAGAGGCAGCATCCCTCTTTCTGGATAATCTCGTTCCCACGCTGTACCGTGATGCCGTCGTTCTTGAACAGGTAGTCCGGGTGGTCAAATGCTCTGCGGAGGTAGGCATCCTTGCCAACGACCATCTGCGCCGGGTCATCCTTGCTGTACTTGATGAGGTAGACCTCACCCTGAACCAGCGGGTTGAGCTTCTGCTGGCGGCAGGTGTTCATAAAGAACACGAGTTCCTGATTGCTTACCAGTTCTGCCCTGCCGCGAACGAGGTACTTCTTCACGAAATCCAAATCCAGCTCAACGTGCGTGCCCAGAACATCGTAGCTGACAACGAGAGCGTTGCTCTCAGCCTTGCTCATAGCTGTAGACATATTCTTTTACCCCCTGAAGCTCATTTTTGCGACCTGACGGTAGGTGATGCCGGGAATTTCGATCTGGCCCTTCGAGGCACGGATGAGGCGCATAACAGCGGCCTGATCGACCGGGCGGAGCTCAATGCCCGCCACCGCCAGCGGGACCGCCTTGGGGTCGATCTCGACGATTTCCCAGTCTTTCGAGGTGCTGACGCCGGAGACCTTCGGGGTGGCTGCGGCAGGCACTACCGCATAGCTTGCAGCATCATCCATGATGGCGGCTTCCTCAAAGGCGGCCTCCGCTCCATCTGCGTCACCAGCGGCTTCCAGCGTAGCCGCTTCCTGAATCTTGCGCTCCCGTTCAGCTTCCGCGGCCCGTCGAGCAGCTTCTTCAGCTTCCCGGCGCTTACGTTCCTGCTCTGCAATGTAGGCGCTCATCACCTGCTTGACCGTCTTCTCGGCGTTGCGCAGCGGGGTCAGCATGGCCTTTTCCCGGTCGCAAACCGCTTTGTGGGCCTGATAGGCGCTGTCTTTCATGGGCTTGAAGAACGTCGTGACCTGCGACGCCTTTTTCTTCAGCATCTTGCCGAACTCACCGGCAAAGGCGTAATCTTCATCGGTCTGGATAACCAGCGACTCCGCCTGAAACTCGAAGTCGGTCACATCGCGGGAGAGCTGCTGCTCATCAACGATTTCGGCCTGCGGAACGGTTGCAACCATAGTTTCTTTTTCCATCTGTCGAACCTCCTAAAAATCACTCGTTCATGTAGTTCTTAATTGTCATCAAGGACGAGAACACTGACCAGCACTTCCCACTCCGGGGAAAGCGCACTTCCTGATAGCCCTTCTTGGACAGGTGAAGAATCAGCCGGTCATCGACCTTGATGCCGTGGCTCTCCCATGCCCTGTCGTAGGCTTCCAACTGGACTGCACAGAGCTTGGCGTTGACCTGCGCAGATGTCTTATAGTCCACCAACGTCAACCGGCCGTCGATGATGCACAGCAGATCGACCGTGCCTGCATACCGCAGGATTTTGTGGTAGACCTTGGTTTCGGTCGCCAGAACTTCCGGCTTGCGGCTATCCCACCACTCCCGGAAGCCGGCAAAATACCCGGCATACACCGGCGGAATGTCCTCAATGCCGAACTTGGCGTAGTTCTCCACCGCATTGTGGATGGCCGTGCCCCGCTTTGCCGCCCGGTTCAGCACCTCCGGGTCCACCGTGCTGTAGAAGTCACTGGACAGCGGCTTCATCAGGGTGGTCACGCTGGGTACTTCCAGCCCGTTCAGGTAGTAGAGATGCCGTTCTTCCTCAAATGTCAATTCCGGGAACTGCGGAATTTCGCATTCGTTGCTCACGTTGCTTTTCTCCCTTCAGGTTGATTGCTAACCGCATATAGTAGTCGGTCAGCTCGGTTTCGTACAGAAGCGGAAGGTAGCTCTCCGGCTGCTCTGCCAGCTCACATTTGCGCCGGGCATACCAGAGAACGCTGGTGGCTACCACATCCGGGATTTTGAACCCCAGCGATGTTTCCGCCGCCTGCCGTGCTTCTGCCAGCTTATCGGCACTCATGCCTTTTCCGCGAGTCTGCGGTGGATTTCCTGAAGCAGCTCATCGGTTGGAATCTTGCTCAAGTCCAGACCAGCCTCAGAGTCCTCAAAGAGGATAGAGGGGGCCTTCAAAGCGGGGCGGACGCCGTACGAGCCGGAGCAGCCGCTGCTGTACCAGTCGCCACTGGAGTAGACGTTCAGGGCGTAGTTACCGTCCGACTTGCTGGGACCACTCCAACCGGTCGCCAGCCAGCACCACCGCTCCGCATTGGGGATGATGTCAGCGTACTCGCGAGCTTCATCCAGTGTAAGCGGCGCAGCCTTCACCGACAGCTTCCCATAGCAGCCGGAACCGTCCAGCGTGGTCAGGTCGATCTCGCGGGGGATGAGCTTGGCGTTGTCGAGACCCCTCTTGCCCATGTCCTCCAACCACTTGTCCACGGCCTTCTTCAGGTCGCTCTCTGCGTAGTTGTTGGAGCTGCCAAATTCAGAAGCACCAACCGATTCCAGCGCCAGCAGGAACAGGCTGTCCGGCAGGCTACCACGACGCTCAACATCCAGCACCACAAATCTGGTTCCGGCCAGCGTAACGATGTCACCCGGCTCGTGCAATACTGCGTACTTTTTCATGTTTCGTTCCATCCTTTCTTACCGGCGATGCAAACACGCCGATATTCAATCCGCCGATTTTCTTCATGGCTTCGTCGAGTTCTCTTGCGGTTGTGATGCCATATTCTTCTGCCAGCAGCTTCTTCAGCGTTTGGATGTCAGCCATCGTCTGTGCCTCCGTTCAGGAGCTTGGAGCCAATGAGCTTCAGCTCCCGCGCCGCCCGAATCAGTCCGTCGAGGTAGTCGAGGATTTCGGTCAGGTCTGCCCACTCATCCTTGGAGATGATGCCATCTGCCGTGATGTCGATGAGCTTTTCCTTGACCTGCTCGATGTCACCCTGCCGGAGCTGCTTCAGCAGCTTCATGGTCGTACGCTCTACCGAGGCAATTTCAGGTGACGGCATTTCGAGGCTCTTTCCGATAAGGCACTCCGAGCAATACCACGCCATCAGCTCCGGTGCATTGTAGATGTCTGCCATCAGCACCACCTTATCCACCGGGATGACCTTCGTATTGCCCAGCTCGTAATCCGCAAGGCTCGAAACCGAGATTCCGAGCAGTTCCGCAGCGCCTTCACGGCTACCGAGCTTATCGTTGTGCTTTGCAGCCTCTTTCCTACACCGGAAGCACTGGTTTTCACAGGCTTTTGCGGCATCGCGTCCCATTTTCTTTGCCCCCTTGATGCGTTATACTTTAGACATCAGCAAACCGCCATGCGTATACTTACCCTTTCGGTAAGTTGTCGTCGAAAAAAATAGCGTTGACCTGATCGCTGGTCAGGTCAAGCGCTTTGGCGACAGTGCTCATTTCCTCATTGGAGAACTCGACTTCTCCGCGCTCCTTCTTGGAGTAGGTAACAAGCGATTTGCCGATCAATTCGGCCATGTTCTTCTGGGTCTTTCCCTTCTCGACCCGGATGCCCTTGAGCTTGGAGCTATTCATCTGCTCACCCCCTTTCCGTGTCTTCATTATAGCTTACCAATATGGTATATGTCAATCTTAAAATGATAATTTTGGTAAGTTTTGTTTACTCTTTGACAAGTATGTTATAAACTTGGTAAGTAAGCTACATTGGGAGGTATCACTATGTACAGCAAAGCCATGTTCGCCAAACAGTTCAAGGAACTCATCGACAAGCGCGGCCTCACGCAGCGTGCTGTCGCAGAACGTATCAACACGACGGAGACGACCATCTCACGTTATGTTTCCGGCGATAGAACGCCGAACATCGAGACCGCTGTGGAGCTGGCCTCTGTACTGGGCGTGACGCTGGACGTTTTGGTCGGTGCCGATCTGCCCGCCGCAAGCCGCACACCGCCCGACGTCAACATCTTAGTCGCCTGCTACGAGAAAGCGTCCATCGCAGACCGGCAGGTTTTGTGGTCGTTGCTTGACCGCTACATGACCCCGGAACAGCGGGTCATCATAACGTCCATGCAGCGTGAGGAAAAAGCCGACGTAGGCTAATACGAGTTGACTTTTCGAGGAGATGAAAACCATGACGAAGCAACGTACCGGGGACGAGCTTATCGTCTTCGATGATATGCCCATCGGCAAATCCTTGGGGGACTACTGGCGCTGGAACGCATCAGACCTGCTCAACAACACCCTACGAGGCTCCTACTGCGAGTTCATCGTATCGGCCGCACTGGGCGTTGATCTGAGCGGAACCAACGATGACTGGACTCCCTACGACATCTCTTTTCCCTACAACTGGGAGTACAACGGCGAGGCCCGCGATGAAGTGCGTATCGAGGTCAAGAGCGGCGCATACCTTCAGGCATGGTGGCAGGGTGACGGCCGACTGTCCAACATCCAGTTCAGCATCCGCCCAACAAGAGCATGGGACTCCATCAACGGCTATGCCGAGGAGGTCAAGCGGCAATCTGACGTGTATGTGTTCTGCCTATATACCGAGACCGTGCGCGAGCGTGCCGACCCGCTGGTGTTGGATGGATGGGACTTCTACATCGTACCGACTCATATTCTGGACGAACAGTGTGGCCCCCAAAAGACCATCTCTCTCACCATGCTACAAAAGTTGGAGCCATACCGCGCTGACTATGGCGGCATCCGAGATGCCGTTATCCATTCGCTGGATGTGTACCCCCCTCCCACTCCCGACAATTTGCATAATTCTTAGCGTTCTTTTTTGTGCATAACAGAAAAGCAGCCCCGCACTACGCACGGAGCTGCTTTTTCTTCAGCTATCATTATCTTCTGGAGGTTTCGCAATGGGCTATGTGACGAAGAAGGCGGCACAACGCTTTGAGGAAAAGAAAGCCGCCATATACGTTCGAGTCTCAACGCAGTATCAGGTTGACCGGGCCAGCCTGCCCGTCCAGCGAGAAGAACTCATCAACTATGCAAAATACGCCCTCGGAATCTCAGACTATGTGATTTTCGAGGATGCAGGCTACTCTGCCAAAAATACCGACCGTCCAGACTATCAGCAGATGATGTCCCGAATGAGGACCGGCGAGTTCTCTCACCTGCTGGTCTGGAAAATCGACCGTATCAGCCGTAACCTTCTGGACTTTTCCGTCATGTACGCCGAGCTGAAAGAGCTTGGCGTGGTCTTCGTGTCGAAGAACGAACAATTCGATACCAGCTCTGCGATGGGCGAAGCCATGCTCAAAATCATCCTGATCTTTGCGGAACTGGAGCGCAAAACGACCTCTGAGCGAGTCAGCGCCGTCTTCGTGTCCCGCGCCAATGATGGTATCTGGAACGGCGGCAAGGTTCCCTACGGGTACTCCTACGACAAAGAGAGCAAGACCTTCTCCATCGCCGAGGACGAGGCCAAAATCGTCCGTCTGATCTACTCCCTGTACGAGTCCGAAAAGTCCATTGTCCGGGTTGCTCGGATTATGAATGAGCGTGGCCTGAAATCCCGCGCTGGAAACGACTGGAGTCCGACCACCGTCCACACGATTCTTTCCAGTCCATTCTACTCTGGAACGTATCGGTACAATTACCGCGACGAGTCCAACACAAAGCGTTTCCGCGAAAAGGGCAAGGACGAATGGGTATTGGTCGAGAACCACCACCCGGCCATTGTGTCCCCTGAACGACAGGCTGCTGTCGGTGTCATTCTGGAAAGCAAGCGCTACAACAAGAATGCTACCTATCAGCGGAAAAACGTCCACGTCTTCGCTGGGCTGCTCACCTGCGGCTGCTGCGGTGCCACGATGGCTGCAACCACCGATAAAGTCCGGGCAGACGGCTGGAGACCGTCTATGTATATCTGCTCGCGGCGACGCAAATCCGAGGACTGCACCAACAAGTATGTCTCCGATGTGACCCTCGGCCCATTCGTACTGAACTTCTTCGCCAACCTGATAAAAGCATCCAACTCCTTCGGCAGAACGACATCCATCGAAACATTGGAGAAGAAGCTGCTGCGTGGCGAAGCGCTTTCCCGCGTTGACCACATCGAGCGTCCGGGCCTCGAAGAACTATACAACCACCTGCGCAGCGGCTTTGACGAGAAGTGCTTTGAATCTCCTACCATCGCGGCCACGGAGTCCAGTGCGGACTTGAGCGAACGCGATCTGCTGCTCTCCGAGAAGCGCCGGCTTGAGCGCGCCCTCAACCGCCTGAAGACCATCTATCTCTACGGAGATGACGAGATGGCAAGCAAAGACTTCAACATTGAGCGTGAGCGCATCACAAAAGCCCTCAGCGAGGTAGACTCCCGCATCAACGAGCTGGACATCGCCAATGCCTTCGACCTGTCGCTTTCCGATGAGGCATTCATGCAGAAGGCCAGCCAGTTCATCCTGACACAGCAGCTCTTGGATAAGCGCTATGTGAACTACGAGCGTTTCATCCGCAAGATCGACCCCAAAATCGTCAAGGATTTCCTCAACGAAACGGTCTCAAACTTTTGTATAAAAGATGGCCTTACCACCTCGATTTTGCTCAAAAACGGCATTGAACTACGATTTTCGTACAAAACCGCAGAATAAGAAAAAGGTCCAGAAACCCGCATGGCTTCTGGACTTTTTCATTACTTTTTATCTTCCGGGTCGTTCCCGCCTCGTATAAACATCGCATCACCGAAACTGAAGAAGCGGTATTTCTCTTCCACGGCCACCTTGTAGGCATGCATGGTCTTGTCGTAGCCATACAGTGCGGCAATGAGCATGATCAAGGTGCTCTCCGGCAGGTGGAAGTTGGTGACCAGGCCGTCGATGCAGTTGAACTTGACGCCCGGGTACAGGAAAATGGAGGTATTGCCGCTGCAGGCGCGGATCTCGCCATACTTGGCCGCCACGGCTTCCAAGGTGCGGCAGCTGGTGGTTCCCACGGCGATCACGCGGTGACCGGCAGCCTTGGTGTCGCGGATGCGCTGGGCGGTCTCCTCGCTGATGGAATACCACTCGCTGTGCATCTTGTGGTCGGTGATCTCATCCTCCTGCACGGGGCGGAAGGTGCCCAGACCAACGTGCAGTGTCACCTCGGCAATGCCGACACCCTTGGCGCGGATGGTGTCCATCAGCTCCGGGGTGAAGTGCAGGCCGGCCGTGGGTGCGGCCGCGCTGCCCAGCTCCTTGGCATACACGGTCTGATACTGGCTCTGATCCTCCAGCTGCTTGGTGATGTAGGGCGGCAGCGGCATCTTGCCGAACTCATCCAGCTTTTCATAAAGAGTCTCGGTGTCGTAATAGAATGTAACGTACTTGTTGCCGTCCTCCAGCGTCTCGTCCACCACAGCGGTCAGGCTGCCGTCACCGAAGCTGACCTTGGTGCCGACCTGCATCCGCTTGCCGGGCTTTGCCAGGCATTCCCACTGGTCGCCCTTGACCTGACGGAGCAGCAACAGCTCGCAGACTGCACCGGTGGGCTGCTTGATGCCCACGATGCGGGCGGGCAGCACCTTGGAGTTGTTCACCACCAGCAGGTCGCCGGGCTCCAGAAAATCCGGCAGATCCCGGAAGATCTTGTGCTGGATGCTGTCATCCTTCTGGCTCAGGACCATCAGGCGTGCAGAGTCGCGGGGGCTTGCAGGTTCCTGCGCAATGAGTTCTTTGGGTAAATCATACCAAAAATCTTTTTTTAACATACTGTGCATTTGCCTTTCCGATGATTGACACGG
>OGGS01000177.1_pt1 | contig 72582 bp, 57 predicted proteins | sample 1571281 | NCBI WGS metagenome assembly OGGS01 (sample SAMEA2582042, study PRJEB24529) | metagenome | biome: Human gut stool | place: China | collected 2011 | reverse complement strand
TTTGCTCCCAAACATATATAAAGGAAGAATACAAAGAATTTGTATGCAACCATGACGACGATATATTAGAACGATATTTGGCGGATAGCGAAATTTCACCGGCTGATTATTGGAATACGATAATCGCTCTTGTGGCAAAAGCCAAAGTCTATCCGGTGCTACATGGATCAGCAATGTTCAATATCGGTATCAATGAGTTGTTGGACGCCATTTCTTCTTTTATACTTCCTCCGGCATCAGTCTCAAACAGACTTTCAGCTTATCTCTATAAGATAGAGCATGACCCCAAAGGGCATAAAAGAAGTTTTCTTAAAATAATTGACGGAAGTCTGAGACTTCGAGACGTTGTAAGAATCAACGATTCGGAAAAATTCATCAAGATTAAAAATCTAAAGACTATTTATCAGGGCAGAGAGATAAATGTTGATGAAGTGGGTGCCAATGATATCGCGATTGTAGAAGATATAGAAGATTTTCGAATCGGAGATTATTTAGGTGCTAAACCTTGTTTGATTCAAGGATTATCTCATCAGCATCCCGCTCTCAAATCCTCCGTCCGGCCAAATAAGCCCGAAGAGAGAAGCAAGGTGATATCCGCTCTGAATACATTGTGGATTGAAGACCCGTCTTTGTCCTTTTCCATAAACTCATATAGTGATGAATTGGAAATCTCGTTATATGGTTTGACCCAAAAGGAAATCATACAGACATTGCTGGAAGAACGATTTTCCGTAAAGGTCCATTTTGATGAGATCAAGACTATCTACAAAGAACGACCTATAAAAAAGGTCAATAAGATTATTCAGATCGAAGTACCACCCAACCCTTACTGGGCCACAATAGGGCTGACTCTTGAACCCTTACCGTTAGGGGCAGGGTTGCAAATCGAAAGTGACATCTCCTATGGTTATCTGAACCATTCTTTTCAAAATGCCGTTTTTGAAGGGATTCGTATGTCTTGCCAATCTGGTTTACATGGATGGGAAGTGACAGATCTGAAAGTAACTTTTACTCAAGCCGAGTATTATAGCCCGGTAAGTACACCTGCTGATTTCAGACAGCTGACCCCTTATGTCTTCAGGCTGGCTTTGCAACAGTCAGGTGTGGACATTCTCGAACCGATGCTCTGTTTTGAGTTGCAGATACCCCAAGTAGCGAGTTCCAAAGCTATTACAGATTTGCAAAAACTGATGTCTGAGATTGAAGACATCAGTTGTAATAATGAGTGGTGTCATATTAAAGGGAAAGTTCCATTAAATACAAGTAAAGACTATGCCTCAGAAGTAAGTTCGTACACTAAGGGCTTAGGCATTTTTATGGTTAAGCCATGTGGGTATCAAATAACAAAAGACGGTTATTCTGATAATATCCGCATGAACGAAAAAGATAAACTTTTATTCATGTTCCAAAAATCAATGTCATTAAAATAATGGAGCGGTCAGGAAATTTCTATAAGGCAATACGGTTGGGATATATACTTATCTCCATTCTTATCGGATGTATGGCATATAATAGCCTCTATGAATGGCAGGAGATAGAAGCATTAGAACTTGGCAATAAAAAAATAGACGAGCTCCGAAAAGAAATAAACAATATCAATATTCAAATGATAAAATTTTCTCTATTGGGTGAAACAATACTGGAATGGAACGATAAAGATATCGAGCATTACCATGCACGGCGTATGGCAATGGACAGTATGCTCTGCCGTTTCAAGGATGACTTTATTATCGGTGACGTGTTCGCTTTGCGTGAGAATGAAGACACTTATAATGTGGGGTGGCATTTCAACAAACGTTTTGAAGGCAAAGGATTCGCTTGTGAAGCGGCAGCCGGATTGTTGGATTATCTTTTCCGAGAGGCGGGCGCACGGCGTATCTATGGATTTGTGGAAGATGACAATATCCGCTCCAAACGCTTATGCGAACGTCTTGGTATGCGCCGCGAAGGATGTTTCAAAGAGTTTGTGACATTCGTAAACAATCCTGACGGCTCCCCAAAATATGAAGATACCTGTGTTTATGCCATTCTCGAAAAAGAGTGGAATACCATCCGTCAGTGGTGACACACCAAACCTATTATGAATTAATACAAAACAAGAAGAAAATATGAACAAGCAATTCATTATCACGAATTTCGCCGCATTTGCTCTCATGCTGTTCCTGCCGACCGGATGCAGGCAGGCGGACGGCAAGCAGGATGCGGTGCAGAGTTATCGGGTCATAAAGGTCGCGGCAAGTCCGGTGGAAATCTCCGAGTCCTATTCCGCCGCCATACGCGGACGGCAGGATGTGGACATCCTGCCGCAAATATCCGGGCGCATTATCCGTCTGAAAGTGAAAGAGGGTGAACGGGTGAAGACCGGTCAAGTATTGGCTGTAATTGACCAAGTGCCCTATCGGGCGGCATTACGCACGGCGCAGGCCAATGTCAGCGCGGCACAGGCAAAAGTGGAAACGGCAAGAATCGAGCTGCGGGGCAAGCAGGCATTGTTTGACGAGAAGGTCATATCCGACTACGAGCTTTCTCTCGCCCGGAACCAACTGGCAGTGGCGTGTGCTGAACTCGAACAGGCAAAGGCACAAGAATCGGATGCACGCAACAATCTCTCCTATACGGAAATCAAAAGCCCGAGCAACGGAGTAGTAGGCACATTGCCCTATCGCATCGGTGCGCTTGTCGGTCCCAATATGGCACAGCCTTTCACGGTCGTGTCCGACAATGCGGAGATGTATGCCTATTTCTCCATTTCGGAGAATATGCTACGGCGATATTTGGCTCGCTATGGCTCGATTGACAGCATGATAGCCGGGATGCCGGAAGTGGGCCTGCAACTCAACGACGGCAGCCTGTACAAGGCGAAAGGACGTATTGAAACCGTAAGCGGCGTGGTGGATCCTGTTACCGGAACGGTACAAATCAAAGCCCTGTTCCCCAATCCCGACCGCGAACTGTTGAGTGGCAGCATCGGCAATGTCATCCTTCAAAACCCGAAAACGGAGGCCGTAACCATTCCCATGACCGCCACCGTGGAACTGCAGGACAAGATTATCGCTTACCGTCTGAAAAACGGACAGGCGGAAGCCGCCTATCTCACGGTGGACCGCCTGAACGACGGCAACCGGTTTATCGTAAAAGAAGGTCTTTCGGTCGGTGACACCATTGTCGCCGAAGGCGTGGGACTGGTGAGAGAAGGCATGAGCATAACCCCTAAAAACGAAACGAAATGAACCTGCGATTTTTTATAGACCGCCCGGTGTTTTCGGGCGTTATCTCGGTGGTGATTGTACTGTTGGGCATGATTTCCATGTTTTCCTTGCCGGTGGAACAATACCCCGACATCGCACCTCCGACCATCAACGTATTCGCAACTTATCCGGGAGCAAACGCTGAAACCGTGCAGAAGGCAGTGATAACCCCTCTGGAAGAAGCCATCAACGGCGTGGAAGACATGACCTATATGACTTCCACGGCATCGAATACGGGCGATGCTTCCATCGACATCTATTTCAAGCAGGGAACCAACGCGGACATGGCGGCGGTAAACGTGCAGAACCGCGTGAACGGCGCGCTGAGCCAGCTTCCGGCGGAAGCCACCAAGACCGGTGTCACCACTGAAAAGCAGCAGAATGCCGAACTGATGACTTTCGCGCTCTATTCGCCCGATGACCGCTTCGACCAGACCTTCCTGAGCAATTACGTGAAAATCAATGTCGAGCCGAGGCTGAAACGTATCAGCGGCGTGGGAAAGGCACAGATGTTCGGTCCCAACTACAGCATGCGACTTTGGCTGCGTCCCGACAAGATGGCGCAATACGGGCTTATCCCCGATGACATCTCTGCCGTACTTGCACGACAGAACATCGAGGCCGCCACCGGCTCCTTCGGTGCCAATCATCCTACCGCCAATGAATACACGATGAAATACCGCGGACGCTTGTCCGGAGCGGAAGAGTTCGGTGAGCTGGTCGTCAAGTCACTGCCGGGCGGCAATGTGCTTCGGTTGAAAGAGGTTGCCGATGTGGAACTGGGCGATGAATACTACAAATATTCCTCCGAAGTGAACGGGCATCCGGCAGCCATGATGCTCATCAACCAGAAAGCCGGGTCCAATGCTTCAAGCACCATCAAGGAGATTCACGAAGTGCTTGACGACCTCAGCCGGGACTTGCCCGAAGGGACGGAATTCGTGGTGCTTACCGATACCAACAAGTTCCTGTATGCTTCCATCAATTCTGTTATCCGGACACTTATTGAAGCGATACTTCTGGTTATCGTGGTGGTATATGTATTTTTGCAAGATATTAAGTCCACGCTTATTCCTACGATATCCATTTTCGTCTCCATTATCGGTACGTTCGCCGTGATGTCCATGATCGGCTTCTCCGTCAACCTGCTCACCCTGTTCGCGCTTGTGCTTGCCATCGGAACTGTGGTCGATGATGCCATTGTGGTGGTGGAAGCGGTGCAGGCGAAGTTCGACGAGGGCTATCAGTCTGCGGTTCTCGCGGCTGATGATGCCATGAAAGGCGTTTCGTCGGCTATCCTGACCTCTACCATCATCTTTATGGCAGTGTTTTTCCCCGTTGCCATGATGGGCGGGACTTCGGGAGCGTTCTACACGCAGTTCGGTATCACGATGGCTGTTGCCGTGGGAATCTCGGCAGTCAATGCCTTCACACTCTCACCGGCACTTTGCGCGCTGCTGCTGAAACCCTATATCGATGAGCAGGGCAACACTAAGAACAATTTTGCAGCCCGTTTCCGTAAAGCGTTCAATGCCGTCTTCGACCGTCTGAGCCGACGCTATGTACGTGGAGTGATGTTCATTATCCATCGCCGATGGCTGTTGTGGAGCATCATAGGCATTTCTTTCGGGTTGCTGGTGCTGCTGGTCAATGTCACAAAGACGGGACTTATTCCCGAAGAGGACACCGGGACGGTCATGGTGAGCATGAACACGAAGCCCGGCACATCCATGGCTCAGACAAGTAAGGTGATGGAGCGTATCAACAGCCGTCTCGACAGCATCGGCGAGATTGAATACAGCGGTGCGGTAGCCGGTTTCTCTTTCAGCGGTTCCGGTCCCTCGCAGGCGATGTATTTCGTGACACTCAAAGACTGGGAGCAGCGTAAGGGAGAGGGGCAGTCGGTCAATGATGTCATCGGAAAGATTTATGCCGCCACTTCGGATATTCCCGATGCCACGGTGTTCGCCATGTCGCCTCCGATGATTGCCGGGTACGGCATGGGAAACGGTTTCGAGCTTTATTTGCAGGACAAGGCGGGCGGAAACATCGCCGCCTTCAAGGAAGAGGCAGACAAGTTTGTCGAAGCCTTGTCGCAGCGACCCGAAATCGGCGAAGTCTATTCCTCCTTTGCCACGGATTATCCGCAATACTGGGTGGATATCGATGCCGCCAAATGCGAACAGTCGGGTGTGTCGCCCGCAGATGTGCTTTCCACATTGTCGGGCTATTATACCGGACAATATGTTTCCGACTTCAACCGGTTCTCCAAGCTCTACCATGTGACCATGCAGGCTCCGGCGGAATATCGTGTGAATGCGGAATCCCTGCACCACATGTATGTGCGCGCCTCCGATGGCGGCATGTCGCCTTTGAGCCGGTTCGTGCGCCTGACCAAGACCAACGGCCCGTCAGACCTCACCCGTTTCAACCTGTTCAACGCCATCTCGATTAGCGGGTCTCCGGCTCAGGGCTACAGTTCGGGGCAGGTGCTCGAAGCCATCGGCGAGACGGCACGTGAAGTGCTTCCGTCAAATTACACATACGAGTTTGGCGGCATTTCGCGTGAGGAAAGCAAGACGACCAACAATGCCACGCTTATATTCCTGCTCTGCATGGTTCTGGTCTATCTGATTCTGTGCGCCTTGTATGAGAGCGTGTTCATACCCTTCGCGGTTCTGTTGTCGGTGCCTTGCGGACTGATGGGCAGTTTCCTGTTTGCGTGGCTCTTCGGTCTGGAGAACAACATCTACATGCAGACCGGACTTATCATGATTATAGGCCTGCTTGCCAAGACAGCGATCCTGCTTACCGAATACGCCGGTAAACGGCGGTCGGAAGGCATGACGCTGGCACAGGCGGCATACAGTGCGGCAAAAGTCCGCCTGCGCCCCATATTGATGACTGTGTTGTCCATGGTGTTCGGTCTTGTCCCGCTGATGATGGCGCACGGAGTGGGTGCCAACGGCAGCCGTTCGCTTGCCACAGGTGTAATCGGTGGAATGATTGTAGGTACTTTGGCTCTGTTGTTCCTTGTGCCGTCATTGTTTATTGTATTCCAATATATCCAAGAACGTGTTAAGCATAATTAAATGAAGAAGACAGTAATATATATCATATTGTCGGGATGGATGCTTGCCGGCTGTGGCACATACAGCCGGTATCATCGCCCTGACCTCTCAACGGAGAATCTGTATCGGGACATGCCGGCGGACATTGATACAATGACCATCGCGTCCCTGTCGTGGCGGGAAATGTTTACCGACCCGAAACTCCAGTCCTTGATTGAAACCGGACTTGAACGGAACGCAGACCTCAATGTGGCACGGTTACGCGTGGAAGCGGCAGAAGCCGTCCTGATGACTGCCAGACTATCATATCTTCCATCACTGGGACTGACTGCCGAAGGTAATGCCAATAAACATGACGGAGCAACGGCAAAGACATATAATGTGAGAGCGTCGGCAAGCTGGGAACTGGACATCTTCGGCAAACTTACGGCGGCAAAGCGTGGCGCAGCCGCCGCATTACAAGGAAGCCGTGCCTACCGGCAGGCCGTACAGACACAGCTTGTCGCCACTATTGCAGACAGTTACTACACCCTTGCCATGCTTGACGCACAAATGACAATAAGTAACCGGACTTTGGAGAACTGGCGGACTACCGTACGCACTCTTGAAGCGTTGAAAAAAGTGGGGAAATCAAACGAAGCCGGCGTATTGCAGGCAAAGGCGAACGTGATGCGACTCGAAGCATCCCTGTTATCCATACGCAAGAGTATTTCCGAAACAGAAAACGCCCTGTCTGCGATACTTGCCATGCCGTCACACTCGATTGGACGAAGTAATCTGGCCGAGGCTGCTTTCCCCGATACTGTCTCGATTGGAGTCCCTTTGCAACTGCTTTCCAACCGTCCCGACGTGCGTCAGGCTGAAATGGAACTGGCGCAGGCGTTCTACGCCACCAATGCGGCTCGTGCCGCCTTCTATCCCAATATTACCCTCTCGGGAATTCTTGGATGGACTAATAACGGCGGTGGCGTAATCGTAAATCCCGGACAATGGTTACTTAATGCCATCGGTTCCCTGACACAGCCGTTATTCAACCGGGGCGTAAACATCGCCAACTTGAAGATAGCCAAAAGCCGTCAGGAAGAAGCCAAACTGTTGTTCCGGCAATCATTACTGAACGCAGGAAAGGAAGTGAACGATGCTCTGACCGCATGGCAGACGGCAAAATCGCAAATTGAAATCAATGCTCGGCAGGTTGAAACATTATGCGACGCTGTGCGAAAGACAGAATCGCTGATGCGTCATTCCAATACCACCTATCTGGAAGTGCTGACCGCCAAACAGTCTCTTCTCGAAGCGGAAGTGCAACAGTTACAAACTCGTTTTGAACGCATACAAAGTATAATTAAACTTTACCATGCGTTGGGAGGAGGAATGTAACTTTACAAGAATTATAACCTAATACTGAACCATGTTGTGTAATTTTTATATTTCAGTCGTCATAAACTTATAAATAAGTAATTTAGTATGCAAAAACAAATTAAAAAGTCTTCTCTTTTTTTGAAGAGAAGCAACACCTGACCCACTTCGCTACCGAACAGGATGTAGCAGAAGAATTGTTTGAGTTACTCTTAGAAGCGAGAGAACTCTATCTTCAGGATGTGATTTTGAATGGCAAGCGGTATGACCGCTATGTGGATGACTTCATCAACAGTCATCGGTATATCAACTGCAACAGTGCAATTTGCCGAAACTGCCACGAGATGAACATCCACATCGTCAAGGGACTGCTGAACGAATGCGCCCACCTTATCCAGCCTCTTTTTGAGGCATCCGACTTCTCCTTTGAGAAGTGTATGGAGTTACAAAGGAAGTATGACCGCTCGGAACCGTTGCCGCCATACAGTTGGCACGGAGCAAGGGGGCTTTTGTGTATGGCATCTGCAACGTCGTGGGTGCCTCTATCCCAAGAAATACGGATTCCGGGACATACATCCATGTAGGACCTGAGATAGGTGTGGCTTCTACCAAGGCTTTTACAGGACAGGTAACGGTGCTGATGCTGCTTGCCCTCTGCGTGGGACAGATGCGTGGTACTGTGGATGATGCCATAGTATTTCGTGCATCTGATTGCCCTCTCCAGCGGAGGCAGCTTGTATATGGACAGTTGGGGGGCAGTTCCCGTTTCTGTTCCATGCCTTTCCTGCCCATAGACTGTCGCCACGGCAGACACCAGCAATATGATGACAAACATCCTTACTTGGCTCATTTCGCACCCCGTTTGTTCAACACATCCTTGATCATCTCCTTCACGTCCTGACCTACCTGCACGAAGTTCTTGTACAGGATGCGTTCCCGTTCCTCCCTCGATTTGAAGGTGTAGAATCTCGGCAGCGGCACATACGCGGCTTCCTCTTTCTTTATCTCTCCCATATCGAAGTCCGTCTTGCAGAAGAACTTTGTGGTCTTGAACTCTTCCGACTCCTGAATGTTCATCGAGCCGCCTACGCCGGTCTTGGTTTTCACGAAGTCCCTCGCTGTCTGCCCGCATATCCATCCCGTTGCCATATCGGAAATCTTTGATGCCGGCACCAGACTGTCCATGTTCTCGTTCAGGTTAATGCTGGTCTTGTCACGGTCAATGGTCACGCCCTTCTTCACTTGCACGACCTTGCCGAAAATGTCATTCGACAGCCATTCCAGTGTCTCTTTCGAGCGGGCCGAACCGCTGACCACGTTACCCACGGTCGTGATGATCTTCTGCATACCTACCTTGCCGTAGTCGGCCTCCAGCTGCGGCAGCTCCTGGAATCCCAGGGTCACGCTCACCTTGTTGCTTCGGGCAGTTCCTATCAGTCGGTCTATCTTGTGGAAATACAGCGTCGGCAGCTCATCCACGATGATGCTCACCGGGATGTTCTTCCCTTGGCCCGTATTTACTCGGGTGACAAGGCGGTTCAGGATAAGGGCGTTCAGTGCACCGATAATGCTCTCCATCTCCGGGTCGTTGGCGATGAGCAGGTAGCTCGGGTTCTTCGGATCGCTCACCTTCAGGTCAAAGTCATCCCCGTCACGGTGGAATATCCAGTACGATTCCTTGGTCGCCAGACGGGACGTATAGACACGCAGCGTACCGATCATACCTTCCAACTGCTCCATGGCCTTGTTCCTGAAGGCGGTCTGGAACGGCCCGAGCAGCGGTGCCACCTCGTTGTCAGTCTCCAGTACCTCAAAGATGGTCTGATAACTTTCGTTCAGGAACGATAATATGTGCGGCATGTCCGAATACTTTCCCAGCCAGTAGGCCGGCTCCACGATGTTGCCGCCCTCTTTGTCACGCACGACTCCGGTCGGCTTCCAGAATTTGGTTTCCGGGTCCTGACGTTTCTCCGCGTACAGCATGTTTCCGTCCTTGTCATACGGCTCCCGTTCGTAATTGACAAAGAAATAGATGCAGGCAGCAAGGAAGTTCACAGCGGATGTCTGGAAAAACTGGTCGCTTCCGCCGCCACCTTCCTTCTTGCCCTTCTGCAATGACTCGAGCAGGGTTTCCGCCGTCTCACTGGCTGCCGCCAGGTTGTTGATGTATTTCGCCTGAATAGGATTGACACGACGGCTATATTCCACGTCCACGAAGTTGATCATGTTGAACTTGCACCCCTTGGGAACTCTTCCCAGCTTCTCGTTCAGCTTGTAATGGTAGTAAAGTTTCGTGGCAAGTGTCGGGAATTTGTAGTCATATACAACCATCGCAAATCCCTTGGCACTGTGCTGACGGATGAACGGTTCAATGATACTGAATGTTTTACCCGAGCCGGGAGTTCCCACGACCCACGTCCCGCGGAAAGGGTTGCTGATGCTGACCCATCCCTTGCGGAACTTCCCCTTGTAATAGTAGCGCATGGGGATGTTTACGCTGTATTTGTTTTCCTGAATCTCTTCGCTCTGCTCGAAACTCTCGTTCTCGAAGTTGAAGCGGTCCTTCATCAAGCCCTCCTTGATGAACTTGGAGATATTGTCCAGGGCTATATGTACCAGTATCACTCCCACGAGCGAAGCCGCCATGTATAGGATACGGTTCAGCGGCAGCGTATAGAGCCGCATTTCCATCGGATGTCCGAACAGCCACACAGACAGGACAAGCAGAAGCAGTCCGCCAGTCAGGGGAAAAATCACCTGCTTGCGGGCGTTGAACTCCAGATGCTTCTTGTTCCTCGTACCGATACAGGTGATGCAGATCAGCAGTATCGTGGCTATCTTGCTGTACACGAGATGGCCGTCCTGATAGATCGTCCATCGCTTGATACGTCCGTGGATGTCAGTCAGTATGCCGCCCCACTGGTCGAATACTGCCGGGTCAATGGCATACTCGAAGAACTCCAGCAGAACCGACACATAGACGACTGCACGGAATATCTTGTAGAATCCTTGTAACTCTTTGCTTTCTTCCATTGTTATGATATTTTTCTTTTAATGCCCCAAAGAACATGGATATGAGGCCAGTGCATACGGTTATCTTCGGCAAACTGGCAGACATGGGATACTGCATACAATGGCTCGATCCCTGACGTGTTGAACAGTAAAGAAGCCCGGACATCCTCCAGGAACTTGTTAAGGAACATTCGGACGGCATCCTCAGAGCCGGACTTCATGAGTGCAACGAAGTCCCCGGCCAGCTCTTCGTTGACATAGTAGATCTGACCTTCGAAAATATCCCGGTAACGGCTGATGCGACGGTTCCATTCTACCCGTATCCTATCCCGTTGGCTCTTTGCGGAGGGAAACCTCACGCAACACGCTGTCCCGTCATCCACAAATATGAAATTTCCTGAAACATCTTCCTGCTGCGGGCATCTGCATCTCAACAGATACCCGAAGAACCCCCTGTCCGGACATTTTATCTCCAGATGCAGTGGGGCATTGAAATCTTTTGTGCCGTTCATTTCCATAAGTTCAGTTGTTGATGGTTATAATCGGGCGTACCTTGTGCGCCTGTGTCTTGGGTGTTTCCTGTATGGCTCCGCTGCCCATCGAGTAAAGCCAGGCTTTTGCCGTTTCCTGTTCGGCCACTTCCGTGGATGTCCAGTACCAGCAGTCGCCGTCGGTCAGGGGCAACGGATCGCCCCCGCACTGTTCGATGACAGGATTTACCGTTTCCCGGATAGTATATAGCAGACGCATCTGTGCCACCGACGGAACGTATGCGCTCTGCCCGTAACACCAGAGGTCAAAGACCGCTTCCGCCATCGGCGAAGCCGTTTCCTTCGTTTCATATAGAGCGAATGTATTGGCATTGCCGTCATGTGCCGCGAGGTCCGCAGATGTGCCTTGGGCAATACCGAGGCTGTCGGCAAATGCCTGCGGGGTGATGTCCCACAGGTAAACCGCGTAGCCGTTTCCTTCCGCACCCTCATGCTGCCTGGTGTCGAACACGACGGCCACAGCCTTTTTCCCGGATTGCTGGTATTCCGTGTAGGACAAGGCCGTTCCGTCCTCGCACAGGACATGTCCCGGGCGGACAGCCGTGTCCGGTACGTCTATATGCGCGTCACAACCTGTCAGGGCGACTGTTGCGACAAGTACCGGTACGAACCGGCTCACCTTTCTGAAAATGTTCTGTTTCATCTTTTCCCTTATTTTATCGGTAGTTTCACACCAAGGGCTACACCTACCCGAAGCAGATCCGCGCCCTTTATCATCAAATCACTCTTCGCCTGCCAGTACAGCGTCCATCCGGACCGCAGCACATAATTGTGCTCGTAACCGAAATGCAGGCCGCCCAGGAACTTCTTCGTGTCGCTTCCTGCCGAAGCTCCTATACGCAGGTTGCCGTAATGATTGCGGCCTCGTATCACGCAAGGCTTGTATGCCACACCAAAGCCATAGGTGCGGTAGTTGCGCCAGAAGGATTCCGGACAGATATGGCCGCACGGGCCGCATTCGGCCCACTGCAGGTAGCCGTTGGCAAAGAACTCCCACGCGTGCCGGTAGTTCATTTCATGTTCGTATGAAAACGTCACGTCCATACCGTTCCTGTAAAGCAGCCCGACCCCCAGTGAAAGACGGCCGCTGTTGCGTTGTGCGTTCGCGCTGAAGGCAAGGCACATGCAGGCAAACATCAGAATCAGAGTCTTTCTCATAATCATTCCTCCTCCAGCAGGTCAGCGTTAAACGAATCGGCAGACAACACATCCTCATAATCGATGTTCAGGCTGATATTGCGGCCGCTGATTTGCTTTTCCGTCATTTCGACAGTCAGCAGCTTGTCGTTCGGGAAGGTCATCTTCTTGATGACAAGCACATTTCTGTAGCCATGTCGGAATGTCTTTCCCGGTTCCAGTATCATCGCCGGAGTAAGCTCGATAGTCTGGGCGTTGGTGGCCTTGGCGAGTTTCTTGTCAACGAGCTTTACCCTGATCTCATCGATGTCGAAACGGATGTTCGTCTTGTTCTCTATGGAAAAGTCTATGAAGAAGTAGTCCCCGACAGAGTATATGTTGTTCAGGCGCATCACCATACGGTGTGCCTTGGTGGCCACATTCCTGATTCTCGCCGGAGAGTTCCAGATCCGTCTGGCGAAGCGTGTCATCTCGGCGGTTGACATCGATACTGCCGGGTTGTTGTAGGCGTTGCGCTCGTGAGGGAGTATCTCCTTGTCCGTTACGGCTTCCTTAAGCCGTGTGGTGTAAACCAGCGCGTATTGCGTGCGGTAGCGTTCCGTGATGACGGTCACGATGGCAATCACCTCGCCGTCCTCGTGTCCGGCTTCCTTGGGTTTCAGCCGTACAATGTTGTCCAAAGGCTGGTCGCCAACCACCTTGTCGGTGGAAATGTCCACCATGCGTACCGGCTCCGATGCCGTGATGACGGTCGTCACCTGTTCGTTGACCGTCAGTTGTTCCATTTCCTCGTAGGTCGTCTGCGCCTGTGCATTCCGCGTTCCCAGCAGTCCGGCTGTCAGAAGAAATACCGTTCCGATTTTCTTGAGATTCATATTCATGTCGTTGATTGTTTATATTCCATTTGTTTTTCTTTTACCCTTATGTCGTCGTATGTATTCGCTCCAGTTCTTCCCGGATACGGAGTTCGGCGATGTCGCAGTACTCCTTCACGGTCTCGAATCCGATATAGTGCCGTCCCGAACGGATTGCGGCAATGGCAGTCGTTCCGGACCCGATACAGTTGTCCAGCACGGTGTCCCCCTCGTCGGTGTAGGTGCGTATCAGGTACTCGACCAGTGCCACAGGCTTCTGGGTCGGATGATAGAATGCCCCTGTCTTGTGTTCTTTCGGGATGAAAATGACCGATGTCGGATATTTGTTGTCCGCCATGCGTACCGGTACCAGCTTCATCTCCCCGTAGCACCGGTTCGTGAAACTGCCTTCCGTCATGCTGCGTCCATGGTTTCTCCTTTCGGGAGGGCACGGTGTCATCTGCGGATGATACACGGGCTGTTTCATGTAGAACACCAGAATGTCCTCATGCTGGCGCAGCGGCATCCGGTTGGCATTGAGATGGCCCGTAACACGGTCCTTCTGCCACACGAGGTTATAGCGCCAGATTCCCGGTTGGGAAAGCATGAGATGCGCGGAGAATATTCCCTGGGCGAACAGGATGATCGGACTGTCCGGCTTGATAATCCTACGGTACTGCTCCCACAGCGGACCGAGGGGTATCTGCCTGTCCCAACATGCTGACCGGTTGCCGCGGTTCAATACACCGTAAGGCAGGTCGGCGATGATGGCATCGACGCTTCCCTCCGGCATACGGCTCATGCCTTCCAGGCAGTCCATGTTGTATATCTTGTCCGTCTCTATCATATCGCGTTGTTTTTCGGCCCTCCAAGCTGCAGGGCACTCGCCCAAGTACAACGTCCCTTCCGGTTTTCCCGGACCTCACACTCCCAGAAGGTATTCATCTCCGCGTGCTTGAAATTGACCGCCCCGTCTCCCGGCCCGTAAAAGCCGGTGTATTTCTGGAAGGCGAACAAGGCGATTTTCCGCCCGTCCTCTGCCAGAAAGTTGCATATCAGGGCGAAGCGTCCACCTTTCTGCCACCATTGGGTACTCACGAGTTGCCCGACGAATGTTTCGGCCTTGTCGGGAGCGAGGAAGTCATCGTAGTAAAAGCCGTCCGTTCCCTCATGTAGTTTTGAAATATCTGTTTCCATTGTCTCGAACTTTTTTATTTCCTTTTTTCCTGACCATTGACCAGATAGACGAAAGTCCCGTATTTCAGCTTGACCTTGTTTTTCTTGATGGCCTTGCTGATGGCGTTGCTCGTCTTCTGGTAAGCGTTGTTCACCGCCTGCATTCCCCATTGGGCGAGGCTGTTCCCTGTAGTTCCGGTACTCATGCTCATGTTGCCCGACATGGCACTGCTGGCCACATCCTTGCTCGTTTCCCGGAACTGGCTGTTCGGGACATACAGTCCCTCCATACCGTCCGTGTCATAAAGCGCGAGACTGACCTTCACAAGCTCGTCGTCCACAAGGATGCTGTTGATGTTTCCCTTGACACGTCCGGACGAGAACCCGCTTACCGTGGCGTACAGGTACGTGCCCCGTTTCACCACGCACTCGTCTATTTCCACGTCATCCAGCAGGCGTAGCCTGATTCGCGAGCCGTCCACAGCCTTGATGTCCTCGTCTATGATGGCCTGGATCAGCTTCGGTTCACGGGCATCCTTCGCCAGCGTGTTGAAATAGTCCGAGGTGGTCTTCACCTTGCGGACTACCGCGCTGGGCGGTTCGTCTGCCGACGGTACTTGCACCGGACGTTTCTCTTCGTCGATGGTGCCGGCCTCCGGTACATTTTGCGGCGGAACGGTGTCCGTGGTATCCGCCTCTTCCGGGGGCATTACCATGTTCTGTCCTTTCAGCCGTGCTTCGGCAAGGGCCTTTTCCAACTCCGCGAGTGCTTCCTGTTCACGCTCTTTGGCGGCGGCAATTTCCGCTGCCGCTGCTTTTTCCTGCTGTTGCTCATCGAGCAGGGCGATGTCATCCTGCGTGTATTGTGATTCATATTCTTCCTTGTTTTCATCAGGTTCGTCTCTTTCTATGTTGCCGACAGCCGAGTAGTCCTGTATCTTGCCCCACGATTTCTCCATGTTCTCGTATTTGCTGCCAATGCCGTCATCCTTGATCTGCGCTTCCGGCAGTTCCGGATTCAGGAATTCCGTTGTCTGCAGCGTCTTGTCCGGCATATCCGCCGTTTCAGTATGAAACAGGTCGAATATGAAGTAGGACGCACCGAGCAGAGGGATATAAAGAATGGCAGGGAGCATGTACTTCGGCTGTCTGAAATTGATTTTCTCAAATATCTTTTTCATGGCAAGTCTGTTTTGCTACGGTTTGTATTTCCTGTCCCGGTTTCCCTCAGTTCCTCTTCCTGCAACATCCTGTGCCGCTCCCTCAATACCGAATCCTGCATCTCTGTCGCTGTCCTCTCCGCCGGCTGGTGACGATATACCACTGTTATACGGTAGATGTTCCAGGCCAGCCCGCCCAGCACGAAAGCGAACACGATGACCAGAAAAAGAGTACGGTGCACGTTGGCAAAGCCCTGCACCTTGGCTGCCGCCTTGTCTATACGGGTCGCCTTGGCAAACTTGCGTCCGGCTTCCACATCACGCTCATAGCGTTCCTTGTACTTCGGATCATTCCTGTCAGGCATCTTTTCGCCCAGCAGCATCCGTCTGAATCCCTTGATGTTCATATCCTTGATTGTTTAATAGTTGCTCTTGCTTTTCTGTTCTATATCCTTGTTAAGGAGAGTGCGCCAGTTCACTATCAGCAGACCGTGAGGGTTGTTCTCCGTTCTCGGTACACGCTTGAGCTGACCGGCAGTCACCAGCTCACGCATCAGGATGTTGCTTCTGCGTTCGATTCGCTGGCGGCCGTAATAGGTGAACTCCATGGTGCTCTTGTCAAAGCGGATGCTGTCACAATAAATCGAGAACACGGCACTCGTGCCGAGGATGTTGGAGTAAAAGCCTTTCTCCTTAAGAGTGTTATATTGCGCCAGACCTGTTTCGTCCACCAGGTACATCGCCTTTTCCATCGTGTATTTGATGTATTTGTCATCAGGCGGCAAGGTGAAGAAATAGTGGTGGAACATCTCCACATGGCTTTTGGCTTCCACGTCAAGCGTTTCATCCATCGTGGTACGGTTGACAAGAATGGGCACGTTGCCGTCCAGCACGTACACCTTTTTCTGTGCATCCGACACCATTGTCCTGGCTGTCCAGATGCTCGATACGCTGATGATGACACATCCCACGAGAAAGGCCGTGCAGATAATGCCCACCAGCCGTATCTTGTTTTCCAGATGCTTGATAATCATATCGGTTTATTGTCTTTTCCCGTTCAACATCATTACATATTCATCGTGCAGCATCGGCATGACTGTTTCCTGCAGTTCCGCAGCGAGAGCCCCGAACTCATCGGAAAAGACATGCACGTAATGGCCCAGCGTCATGACCTGCACGAATACCCACCAGATACCGCGTTTGCGCACTTTCGCCTTTTTCTGCAACTTGGCCATTTGCAGACGGTAGGTCAGGTAAGCGGCCAGCGGGGCCGCATAACGGTCGTCATACTCGAAGCCTTCGTCAAGGGCTTCATACTCCGGGGTAACCACATGGTTTTCCGGAACTTCGGTAATCTCTTTTCTCATGCGTTCATTCGCGTAGCGCAGGAAGCGTCCGTCCTTGCACCATTCTTTGATTTGTTCTTGTACGTTCATACTTTTTTATTTTTAAGGATTGTTGTTTATATGTTTTTTATCTTATCTCATGATTGCCCCGATACCGCCTGTCGCTGTCATCTTGGCCTGCTGTGCCACGCCTTCTCCAAAATTTCTCGTACTGAAGGCCGTGTCGCCCTCCGGTATCATCCACGCCGCAAGGTCAGGTACAAGGTTCAGACATTTCAAGGCTACAATGCTTGCCGCCATCAGATAACCGGCGGAGAAGAAACTGTTCTGCAGGTAGGCCGCCATTGTCTGCTCGCTGGCCGTGATTGCGGTCAGGTTTTCCACCTGGATGCACAGTACGATGTCGAAAAGGAGCAATACATAGAAGCCCACGAAGTAGAGCATGGCCCCGTAGAAATGTACCGTCAGGTAACGTGTCAGCCATTTTGCCCAGGAACCTTCCCATTTCGGCAGCAGAGAGAACGCCCATTGCAACGGGCCGAATATCGTCAGCATACCGAGCAATATCTGCTGGCAGTAGATCGTTGCCCACTATCTACTATTTATATTCAGTGAAATCACGTTTTATAAGTTATTATTGAATATCAGTCATTTGTAAATATTTCCATTTGGTTTGAGTACTCACAAAATTTCACGGTTTTAGAAATTATTGGTACTATTTGATACTATATTTCGGGATATATTTTGTACCTTTGTAGTGCAGTAATCAAGATATATCGCATATGGATTTCATCTTCATCAAATCATCCAAAAAAGGAAAGGAGGACTTCGGTTCTATCTATGCCCGTGTTCGCACTGGCAAGGCGAATATGAAAATCGTGACAGGGTTTGCCATCAAGCAACTTGAATGGGAAAAATACCGTTCACTGCAATATACCTCGTCAGCCTTAATGTCAAGCATCGGGATAAAGTACGGACAATTCGCCCAAGTCCTCGCAAGGATAAAAACAGCATTTGAGGCTGATAATTTCAATCCAAAAGAAGCCAAGAATATCATCGAGAGCGTGAAACACGATGTGCTAAATGGGATGATGCAGATTGTTGAAGTCAAGCCAAAAGGAAAGATGTTGTTTGAGGATTATCTTACCTCTTATATTGAAGATATGGAACTCGGACGGCGCACCAAGAAAGGCCGTACCGTGAAAGTCTCTCCGGCTTATATAAAATGTCTGCGTATTATCTTGGGACAGATCCGCAATTACCAAAAGGAAACGCACCGCAAACTCGGATTGGATGATATGACGATGGAAACCCGTAACAGCCTTGTCGGTTACTGGAAAGAGCGTGGACTGATGCCCAATGCCATCAACTCGTACATGACCGATGTCCGTACAGTGGCAAGGGCGGCTTACGAAGACAAGCTTACCAAATGCGATGATTTCCGCCATTCTGACTTTGTTCCGAAAAAAGAAGATGTGGATAATATCTACCTCACACCAGAGCAGATACAGGAAATGCTTGATCTTGACCTTTCCACCAAGGAGGCTGTCAAGGAAAGGCTGGAGGCACTTGAAATCAGAGAGGATGAAAAACTCGCACAATTATCCAAGTGCCGTATTACCCATATCAGAACACTGGAACACGTAAGGGATATTTTCATTGTAGGCTGTCTGACCGGGCAACGTGTTTCAGACTATTCAAGAATATGCGAGGACATGATAACTGAAATTGGCGGTACGGAGTTCATTCTCCTTACCCAGCAGAAAACGGAAAAGAAAGTCTATATTCCCGTTGACAGGCGTGTGAGAGCTATTCTTACCAAGTATAATGGAACGTTGCCGCATGTTGGTCCCAACGAAATGAACAAACTGGTAAAAACAATTGGTCTGTTGTTGGGCTGGACTCATGATTGCGGTTTTGACGAAAAACGGCTCAACCCGAAACGAGGGCGGAGATTCTGCGACATGCTTCTTTCACATACCGCCCGAAGGAGTTTTGCCACCAATGCATACAAGGCAGGAGTCCCCCTCTCTTCCATCCAAGCCATCACTGGTCACAGCAGCGAAGCACAGTTACGCCGCTATCTTAAATTGGATGCGGAAGAAAAAGCCGTTATAGCATTAAGGGATTTCAAGGGTATTATTGAAGTATAAGGAGGTCGTTATGGAAAAATCAAGGTTTGATATTATCAGCGACTTATTCAAGTTGTCACACATGATCAGCGACAACTTGAAACTCGTGGAATCACTTGCCGACAATGGATCTGAGACTAAAATGGAGATTTGCAGGAACATCAAGTACAACTTGAAGACTATGCCTATTCTTTTGGACAGCATCAGAAAATATATCGCTGAACACGAGGACAAAGAACTGGCACGAAAATTTGTCGGGCTATACGCTGACACGAAGCGGCTTCACGACCTTTGTTCAAAACATGCAGACTTGAACAAAGCGGCTTTCCGTATAGGCATGGTTTATATGAGCATGGAGGTTATAGGGCAATACTTCTTTCCCGAAACGAAACCTCAAAAAGTAGCGACAGAAACCCTGTCCAATCCCATGACACGCACGGAGGCTACCGATTGCATTGACATTATTCGTGTTGCCATACGGAGATGTGCGGAGAATCCCGATGAAACCAGAGGGAAAGAAATGTATGCCCTACTCTCCGGTGTGGATAAAGTGAAAATCCAATCCGTCAAGGAATATATCGTCAATGCCAATGACAAGGATTTGGCACAACTCTTCACGGAACACTTTGCAGAAGCCGTCCACCTTTCTCTGATGTCCCAAAATTCCGATGTCAAGGCACAGTCGGCAGGAATAAAGATGTTCCATATCGCTCTGACGATGGGATATATCAAAAGAAACGTACTGCGTGAAAGCATATCGAAGACAGCAACCTCTTGTATGGAAGAAGCACCACCTGATTTTATTACCACAAACACGGTGCAAGGCAAAGCCTTCAGTACAACGGCACAAGTCCCGGTTTTACGTCTATATCGTTTCCTTACCACTTTTACTGTTCAAAGCGGAGCCGACAAGGGAAAGCCGTTACTGGACGGAAACGCTGTTTCTGATAAGGATTTTCTTTATGCCGTCATGCGTGCAGATTATTCTATGACATATGCCAACTGCGTAAAAGGTAAAATGCGTTGCGTAGTTATCCTATTATCCAAAGCCTATTTCAAGGATTGGAAAGAATATAGGGCGACAGCAGCCTGTTCTATGGGACTGACATCTGAAAGCCTTGCCAAATACAACGTGGAGAAACCCTTTATAGAAAAGCTCAAAGAACTGCTTCCTATGATAAAATAATGACATAATCCACAAGTGGTTACAACTCACCACAATTCACCATATTGCATAAGTCGTTAAACATCAGCTGTTTGACGGCTTTTTTCATACGGTGGCATTTCATAGAATGCCACAAATTCACGGCGTTTATTTCAGCCATACCTTTGCAATCACAAACTTAAAATCAATGATTTATGGCAGATAAAACAGAAATGGTACTGGTTTCACGTGATGAGTTACAACAGCTTATCGGTGCAAGCGTGAGGTGTGCGTTTGAAGAATACCAGCAAGTACAGTCACCACAGGACACATCGGAGTATTACACCATCAAGCAACTGGCAGAGAAATGGGGTGTGAGCATTGCGACCATTTGGCGGCATGAAAAACTGGGACACATAAAGGGGCAGCGCATCGGACGGCGTGTCTTGTTCCCTAAAGAGCAGATAGACCGCATCAAAAGCTTGAAAGCCACCAACAGGAATGCTGATAAAAACTCCAAAGAGTAAGAGGTGAAACGGACAACAAAATCATTCGAGCTTATGAAGAATTTGAAGCAGCTTATCCTACCGTGCTATAAAGTGGAAATGGCTATGGGCGTGGAAGCATGGTACTTCCTGCATGGTAGTACAGACGGTGTCTGTAACCTGACATTTTTTCTTTCCCTCTTGTCGAAAATGACTGTCACAGAAGTGCAGAATTCCAAACGAGGGCTGAAGTATTCCGTCCAACCCGGACAGGTGGACAGTTCAATGCTGGTATTGGCCAAGGAATGGAACATCGGTCGCAAGGCGGTATTTCGCCTGTTGGAGGATTTCTCGGAACGTGGGCTTATCAATGTCGATTCCAATCCCATGACATCCATTTTGGATATGGTGTGCGTGAAGTCATGGATGACAGCAGGAAAACTTGTAGAAAATCCGACATATCGCCAGACAGTCAAGGCTTACGAAGGAGTAAGGATATTCCTTTTTAACGGACAAAAGCTGGAGACATTGCGCCGTAGTTCGCCAAGGAAAAAAACAGCAAAACCGGTGGATGGAACCGATAATCTGATGCCCATAAAACCGACTGTCTCCAATCCTATTGTAACAGAAACTACAAGTACAGTATCAACAGCTGACAAAGACAGAGAAGAAGACACTTCCATGGAAGCTGACAATATACCTGTTTTAGTAAACGGTGATGCTTTGCCCGATTCACAAGATGGATACCAGTGTAGAAATGAAGCGGCAGGAATGGCGAGCGATAGCATTTAAGAGAGATATTTTTTTAGGGCTGGCAAGTTAATGTTTTCGTCCACGAAAACTACGCCGTCAATGGCGACCTGTCCACCCCGGGTATGGTAAGCCACAGATTCAGCCCTAAAAAATAGGATGGGTTAACAGATAAAAGAAAACGGACATGACATATCAGGAAAACAGGAACAAGGGAGGGCGTCCCAAGGCCGTAAAAGGCAAAGCTCGGACAAAGACCATATCCACAAGGCTCACGCTTGCCGAATGGAAAACGGTCATGAAACGGATAAACGATGCGGGCAGGAAGCCGTCCCACTTCCTGCGTGAGCTATTACTGCACGGCAAGGTTGAGGCGGCAAGAACACAGGAGGACAGGCAGCAGATAAGGATGCTGGAAGGTGGGTGCAACAATCTGAATCAGTTGGCGAAGCTGGCACACCAACAGGGTTTCTCATTTGCGAAAACTAAAATCATGGGCTTGTTGGACGAATTCAATAAAATCATCGAGAGGATATGATGGGCGATTTGAAGAAACGTGCGAGCTTCGCCAGAGTGGTTAATTACGTGAACAACCCGAAAAAGGCAAGGCTTATCGACAGTAAAGATGTGAGGCTGGACGACAACGCCACCATCGCAAGAAGTATGCAGGGACAATCGGATGACAAGCCTGGGCGTAAACTGAAAAATCCGGTTTATCATATCTCATTGGATTTTGCCCACGAAGATACGCCCAAACTGACGGATGACCTGATGGTGGAAATCGCACGTGAGTATATGCAGCGCATGGGAATAAAGAACACCCAATACATAGTATGCCGTCATACCGACAAGGAGCACCAGCATCTGCACATTGTAGCCAACAGGGTGGACAACAACGGGAACACCATCAGTGACAGCAACGATGATGTGCGCAACGTGAAGGTATGCAAGGCTATCACAAGGGAATACGGACTGCACTTCTCCAAAGGCAAGATGAATGTGAAACGTGACCGCCTGCGTGGAAAAGACAAAGTGAAATACCAAATCTATGATGCCGTCAAAGCAACCTTGCCCCATTGTAACAGCTGGTCGGATTTGTGCGACAGATTGTCAAAACAAGGCATAGGGGTATATTTCAAGTTTGACAGACGTAATGGCAAAATCATGGGCGTATCGTTCACCAAAAATGAAATTTCATTCAGCGGTTCACGGATAGACCGAAGTATGAGCTTTTATAAACTGGACAAGCTGTTTGGAAACTGCATTGCCGAAGGGATGGAATGGAAGCCCGGTGTGTCATACAATGGAACTGAAAAGCAGGTAGAACCAATTAGGGAAGATATGGCTACCGGTAACATCATAGCAAATCCTTTTATAACCCAGCCATCATCAATCGGAATGAACTCGGACGGCAGCATTGGCGGTTCTTCTGAATTTGGCTCAAATATCGTTCAAGTGACCATCGAGGTACTCATGGAGTTGTGCGTTCAGCCACAGCAAGCCAAGGTTTCATCCGGTGGAGGAGGTGGAGGAAATGAAAGTGGATGGGGTGAAAATGACAACGAAAAGGATAAACATAAACCAAGAAGGAGGAGAAGATGAAGGACAATAAACAGAATATAGCCGACCTTATCGGTGCGTTGGCTGAAGATATAGAGGAAATCAAAAAGAAACTGGAGGCAACCGAGGTTTCAGACAAGGACGAGGCGATAAAAAGGCTGGCGGTAAAGCTGGAGCCTGTTATACGTTTCTTTGGTGGAAATACACCGAAAAACATCAGTGATATATTCGGAAGCCGGGAATCTGTTGAAAATTATAAAAAATCACTATGTGACGGTGTGATTGTAAGTATGGAGGAATATACCGATGCTACCAACAAAGATATGTGCAAGCGTGGCATACCTACCATCAAGGATTTACTTTACAAGATACTGGAGATGCAGACCGACCTTGTTGATAATCACAAGTCATCCATTGAGGCGGTACAACAAAAACAAGGCTCTTGGCTGGCAATCCGCACCAAAAAAGTTACAAAAAATATCAGGCGACTATGGGCTAAAATCCCCGATGGTTGGCATAAGAACCCTTATATATGGGCTGGAATCTTTTTTTCGCTTGTATTCATTTTCCTATTTACTGCCAGTTGGATAAAGTGGCATGAGTATCGGGAAGAAAACAGGCGGTTGAGAACGGTTGCAGACAAACACCATGTGACCACGGTCATGCTCAACGAACTGTACCCGGAACTGTCCGTGACCGTCGGGGCTTACGAGAAACTGGTGGATGTTGTCGGCGTGGATTCCACGCTGGCCATATTCAACCGGCAGGTCAAGATAGCGAGAGAAGAAGATAATCAATCCAAACGACAAAAATAAAGTGAATGACATCTATCAAAGTAAAATACCGTCCTTCCACCGCAAGCGGCAAGGAAGGCAGCATATATTATCAGGTAATCCACAGGCGCATAGTCCGCCAAGTCAAGACGGACTACCATGTATTTGAAAATGAATGGGACAATGAAATCTCATCTGTGAGAATCATACCCGAAATTGATGAGAAGAGGAAGCTTTATCTTCTCGAAGTTGCAAGACGAATCGAATGGGACATAAAACGCTTTTGGGCGATAATCGCTCAAAATGACAGGCAAGGAAGTCTTTACTCTGCTGACAGCATAGTCGAGAAGTTCAATAAGCAGACTGGAGAACAATCGTTGTTCCGTTTTATGCAAGGCATCATCGGACAACTAAAGCAACTTGACAAAATTCGGACATCTGAAACCTATACGGCAGCATTGACCAGTTTTATGAAATTCCGTGAGGGACAGGACATGCTCTTGTGTGAGATAGATAGCAATATTATGATGCTTTATGAGGCCTGGCTCAAAGGAAAGGGCATCTGTCCAAACACTACGTCCTTTTATATGCGAATACTCCGTGCAGTTTATAATCGTGCTGTGGAAAAGGAACTTACGGAACAGAAATACCCTTTCAAACACGTTTACACAGGTGTCGGGAAAACAGTAAAACGTGCTATCCCGTTAAAATCCATCAAACATATTAAGGAACTTGACCTGACTTTGAAGCCACATTTGGAATATGCAAGAGATATGTTTCTCTTCTCCTTTTACACTCGTGGTATGTCATTCATTGATATGGCTTATTTGAAAAAATCGGATTTGAAAAATGGAATCATCATATATCGGAGGAGAAAGACCGGACAACAACTTGCCATCAAGTGGGAGAAGTGTATGGAGGACATCATTTCCAAGTATGGGCAAAATAAATCCACAAATTATCTTTTACCGGTAATCACCAATCCGAACTCTGATGAGCGGACACAATATCGTAATGCTATTTGTCGCATCAACGTGGCATTGAAGGAAGTTGCGAAACTGGCAGGGTTGCATATCCCGTTGACTATGCACACCGCACGCCATTGTTGGGCAAGCGTTGCCAAAAGTAAAAATATTCCTCTTTCAGTCATCAGCGAGGGCATGGGACATGATTCAGAAGAGACAACACGTATCTATCTTGCATCGCTCGACACAAGCCTGATAGACAAGGCAAACAGCCTTATTCTGAAAGATTTTTGACCGGATATTTGTGGTGAAATGTGTTAAGCGAAAAGACGAATCTCTTGATAAGAGATATAGTTTACCTTACAAAGGTACGCATAATATTTCAAATACCGTGTTCAATACTCATTTATAATGATATATGAAAGGCATTTTGTGAGAATTTGTTTCATAAATCCGTCAAATCGTGTTCCCATAGCACTGATTATTAGTGCTTATTCCTTCGGGATAACTCTCTTATCAAGAGTTAAAATGAATTTAACATAAAAAAAATATTATGGCTAAAAGTATTGGTATAGACCTCGGAACCACCAATTCCGTTGTTGCATTTAAGGATGCAACTGTGAGAGTTATTGCAACAGGCCCAAACAATGAGGACCTGTGTCGTTCATGTGTAGCCATTGACAGAAGTGGAAGCTTTACAGTTGGCAATGCACCGTACAAGAATTGGAGAAGATATGCTCCTAATATTGTTGTGTCTGCAAAACGTTTAATGGGTGCATCTATTTCTGATCTTCAGGTGCAAAAAATGAAAGCAGATAAGGACATGTATCCTTATGGTATTTCAAAAATGTCTGGTGGAACAGACGAGTCTGTCGTTGTCATTATGAATGGCAAAGAGTACACCCCAGAACAAATCAGTGCTGAGATTCTACGCCAGTTAAAGAATGATGCTTCTGTTAAGCTTGGTGGTGAAGTCACTCATGCCGTAATTACGGTTCCTGCATATTTCAACGAGAAGCAAAAGACGGCAACTCGCAAGGCTGCTGAACTTGCAGGCTTGAAGGTTCAACGCTTGTTGGCAGAGCCTACAGCCGCAGCTATTTCCTATGGCGCAGACAAGATGGCTGCTGATGAAGATAAGATTTTTCTCGTTTACGACTTTGGTGGAGGCACATTTGACTTGTCTATTCTCGTTGCTTCTGGAGGTAATTTCATTGAATCAGGAACTGGTGGTGACCGTTGGCTTGGTGGTGATGACATTGATAGACTTATCTCTGAGTATGTTCTTTCAGAAGCAGGTAAAGCCAATAATGTGGACATTCATAAATTGATAGAAGAACTACCTGAAAGAAAGAAGTATGCTTTTCAGGGTGAATTGAAAGATAATGTAGAGAGTGTAAAAAAGGCATTAAGTCAGTCTGAGTCGGCTACAATTTCAATATTTGACCAGTTGGAAGACGAAGATGGTTCTCCCATTGATATTGAGGTCAAGTTGACGAGAGAAAAGTTTGAGAGCATGATTCGCCCTCTCGTACAGCGTTCTTTGGACTTAATAGACGAATTGCTCGAGAAAACCGCTTATCCAATAGACACCATTGACAATATACTTTTGGTTGGTGGCTCTTCATGTATTCCTCTTGTAAGAAAGATGTTATGTGATAAATATGGTAAAGATAAGATTCTTTCTTCAGAGAAACCCATGCTCGCTATAGCAGAAGGTGCAGCTATTTTATCGCATTCTCTTGGTACTGAAGTTGAGTGCCCACATTGTGGCAAGGCTATTCCTGCTGGTACTTCAGTATGCCCTCATTGCCACCTGTCTGTAGAGGCCATCCAACAGGTTTCAGTTGAAGAAGGAGGTGTACAAGTAAGTCACACTACCAAGCATAAGTTATTCATACAGGTATCAGACGATGCTGATAATATCCAGTATGAGAAGATCATTGACGAGAATACTCCATTGCCTTGTGAAGAAAACCGTAAATTCTACACATTGGTAGAGAATCAAAAAATTGTCGGTGTCAAACTGTTTAGTGATGCCGAAAATGATAAGATGGAGAAATTGGGCACAGGTTACTTTACTATCCCTGAAAACCTTCCAGTTCACAGTGAGCTTCAATTTACTTTCAACTTAAATGAAGATGAAAACATGAATGTTAGGGTAAGGGTTCCTGCAACAGGTAAGACTACAAATGTTGTTTTAAGTAGAGGAGCTTTGGACGCTCATTGTCTTGAAGCTGTAGCTCCTGCTTTTGACAGGGTAATGAACGACCCGAATATCAGTGATTCAAAGAAAGCTGATTTCGTAGATAAGTTGCAGAAGGTTATAGATACCATATCTTCTTGCAACTATTCTCCAGAGAGTAGTGAATGGCAGAAGATAGAGGATTCTTTGAAGTCTGCAAACCAAGTTGCAACAACCAAAGATGAAGATATTCCCGTGCAGTTGATAATCGCCCAGATACAATTGGAAAATTTTGGCCGCTTTATCAAAGACGAAGATAAAACAGCAATGCGTAGAGAACTTGACCGCTACAAGAACGCTTCTTCACCAATGGAGAAAAACGATGCTGTAAACAAGTTGGATGAGCTGACAGAGAAGTATGGATTGTTTACTCATGGATTCATGCTAAATATTGCCGGCCATGACCAGGATGATCCAGTATGCGCTAATAAAGCTTTGGTTGCATTTAATCAGTTTATGGCTGCACTCAATGAAGGAAATGTACAGCGAGCAAGAGACATTCTCTCTGCAAATGAACATTTAATTGGTAATATCAATCTGCCTGCTACTGGTGCTACCATGGGCATAGGTATTGGATAATATTATGGCTGAAAATACAAAATGTCCAGTGTGTGGGAAAACTGGTATTCCAGATTTCCTTAATGAAGACGTAAAGTGTCCTTGTTGCGGAAGCGATCTAAGCATATATCGTGTGATTGAACAGATTCCTGGAGAAGGACATAAAACAAATATTTGGAAACCTATCTCCGCAGTCGCTATTATAGCGGCTGCGGGATTGGGCGTAATGCTTTTCACTCAAAAGCCCTCTGTCCCGTCATCCGTAACAGAAGAATTGTCTCAATTAAAGGATTCTGTTGAGGTCTTAAATACCCAGTTGGCTCAGAGTAAGACAGTAAGTGAACAACCAAGTTCTAACTATAAGTATGTTGTGCTGCGAGGGGATTCATATTGGTCTGTAAGTAAAAAGTTCTATGGAACGGGAACTCGTGCAGATGAAATTGCCAAACAAAATAACAGAACTATTGAAACTCCATTAAATGTAGGTGATACTTTGATAATAAAATAAAATGGGATTAATAAGCTGGATAAAAGGCAAATACTATGATAGTCGCTTGGATAAGGCAGACCGTCTGGTATCAGAAAATAGCTTAGACCTGGCCGAAGAAATATATCGGTCTCTTTTAGGCAATCAGGATCTTGCAATAGTCCATCTGGCCGACATGTTTGTTTCACATTCACAAGGCGTAGAAGGAAAGTTGAAGGCCCTTAAAGACATTGTCGATTTACAAGGTTATTCAAATGAGCAGAATAGGCAGGACTATGAAAGGTGTCTGACTACTCACTTGAATAACATAGAGTCATTCGCTGATGATAGATTTAGGGGTGAAAGCTATCATGATGCGGTTTTGTTGATTGATGCAATTCAGACATATCGGAAAAATAATCGTGCTTATGATGAGAAACGTCATAGATACCATGCTTATCTGGCTTTTTCTAAATCTCAGCAAACTTCTTCTTATGACCTGCTAATCAATGAAACAATTGCCGAATTGAATCAGTATGAACAGAGCCGTACATCAGATATAATGGCATTTGTTGATTTGTTGAAGTCTAAGAATCGATATTCTCGCATCATAAGGCTATTGACTCCTTTCTTGTCTTTAGATAAAGACTTTAAAAAACTTGCGGTTGATGCTGTCGTGAATGTTGTTTTAAAGAAAGACGAGGATGTAAAAAATTCAAAGAAAATATCTGAGTTCTGTTCAGATTCGTCGTTGTGCAAAGATGCTGCTAATGAACTGGTTTCATTGTCAGCTTCCTCTGCAAAGAAATCAGATTATAAGGCTTCTGTTTTATTTGATTCTTTTGCATCTGAATATTTCTCATTAGACAATCAGTTTAACAATACAAGGTGTGTTCATGTACTTGAAGAGTTAAGTGCCAGGGCAAATGCTACAGAAGTAAAGCTGTTGCTTAAAATGGCTAATGACTTGAAGCTTACTGACGCTCAGATTGATTCTTTAAAAATGCGAATAGCAAAGATTGCAGAAAAGGCTGATCCTGAGTCTGCAATCAATATTTGCCGTTTGTTTATTTCTGAGAAGACATTTGACTTCATCTACATCAATCAAGCTGAGAACCTTGTTTCAAATGGTAATCAATCAAAGATTAATGAAAGTGAGCTGAAACAGCTTATTCATGATAATACAGATGAAGATACCATTGTAGATGTACTGTCTCCATTTGTTAGTATATCGTCGTTTGAAAAACTTTTCTTTGATACTGCTATATCTAAGATAAAAAGACATAAAAGTATGTCTTTTTTGGAAAAATACTGGGATGTTAAAGAAAGTATGCTCTTTTTTGCCACTTTGATTTCACCATCTTCGGATATTGCGAAAGAAGTTGTCAAGTTTGTTTCGGATAAGCATAAGAAGTTTTTGCATACAAAAGAATTAAGGACGGCATTCTGCAAGTCACTGGATTCTTTGAATGACAATGCTTATGCATATACGGCTTCTGAATATTTGATTCAAAAAAAGTGCGACGTGAATAGTTATTATATAACGGTTTCATTGAATGAATCTAAGAATAAGAAATCGCCTGATGCAATATCCATTATCAATCATTCAATATCTGTTTTATCTGATAAACAGTTGTTGGAGAGGAAAAAACAGATAATTCGGCAGTTGATAAAAGAACAGGATTTTGAGCTTTCTGAAAAAGAAGTAAAATCACTGGTGGGTGTTGATAATGAAGCAGAAACACTACTTGCAGAAGTTTATTATAATAAAGGTAAATATACATCCGAAACTTCGGAGAAAAAAGAGTGCTATTATCTCGTTTTAGGTCTATGTGAAGATGGTAAGGTCAACTCGTCTTTCAACTCATCAAAAGAAGATGCTTTAAAGGAACTTGTCCTCCTTTCCAGAAATGCTTATGATGGTGGCAAAGAACAAGATGCGTATGAAATCTTAGATAGAATAAAAGGTTATCAGACGTATTGGCTACCACTTTTCATCGAATTGCGTAACCGTGACTTTTCTAAAGTTAGTTCCCTGGGGCAAAAAATAAAGTTTGAGGAAGATACTATTTTTCAAATTTCAGAAAGTGTAGAGAATACAAAAGACATTAAGGATTCTTCATATTATGCACTATGGGACAGCTATATAGATTTGCTGTACAATAAAGCAAAGGCACAGCCAAAGGAAAAGGTAATTGACAGCTTTATTAAAGTAAGAACTTTATTAAACGCCCAGTGCAATTCGGATTATGCGAAAGAAAAAGTTGACATTTTAACCAAAGATATTGTTAAGTTAGAATGGTCTTGCGCAACCGAACTGGAGTCTGATATAGAATACGAAAGGGCGATTGCACTCTATGAAGCAGTTAAATCAGAGAATCTTCCTTCATATAAAGGTCGTGCGGAATTACGTTCTCTAATTTGTAATGTCAAATCGGGTACTATCGACTCGTCAAAGGAGCAGCGTATAGTCAATGCGTTGGATTTGAAATCGCATGAATCGCTTAAGGATGATTTGGCTTATCGCTATGCTTGTTATTTGTTACAGTCTACTCGGCCTGCTGATGCAGAAAAACTGTTGAAGAAGTATCTTCCTAATGAAACGTCTCTCTTGACTTTATGTGAAAATATTTACATAAAGGAGTCCGAGAAGTATCTTTTAGAGTTCAATAAAAAGATAAAGTCTGTTATTGAAGGGACAATGACTGTCGCAGAGGCAACCTCTTTCTTACAAGAGATTGATCAATATAAGGCTAAAATATCTAGTAAATTGACTGATACCTCTTCAAAATTCAACTCTTACAAGAGCAAATTGGAGTCATATATATTAAGGGGAATGTTTAATGAGGAACAGTATGACAAAGCTTTCGACAAGCTCATAGCAATGTACCCTGCATATATTGAGAATGACAATCAGTTCCGTAATGTTGCTATTGCAGCATTATGTGTCGTCGAGTCTGGAAAAGCTAAGGAGAAAGTCTTGAAATATGCTATATCAATTTGGCTTTCTGCTGTATATACCGACAGGTTGTTTGTGAAGAGTTTGGATTATACTTCTTGGGATGATGATTTTACATTTACTCTTCAAGGCAGTTTAGGTCGAACAAGTGATTATGATTATGACAATCTGCCAGATAACATTAATTTTGATGATCCGGTAGATAATCACAATATTGCCATTAAGGATGTTCAAGTTTCATTGTTTTCTAGAATGGAAACTTTCATTCGTGACAATTATCCTAAATATGAGCAGTTCTTCACTGAAGAAAAGGAAGCTTTGGATGATTTGATGGAACTTAACTTGGATCAGGATTATATTACGGCATCACCGTATTTGGCAAATCAGTTGCCAACTGTCAGAAAATCCATAAAGGAGGCTTTGGATTATGATATAACACAAGGCTATGATAATGAAGAAAACGCATTAGACCTTGGTGTGAGATACGGTTTTTCGGGTAATGATTATTCTTCTTATAGTGATGCTCAACAGAAAGTTGAAAAATGTAAATCTGCTATGTCGGGGAGTGTTACGACTATCCGTTCTGCTTTTTCTTCTTTGCCTCAGATTAAGAATTACTCCAAGTTGTATGCCTCATTAAAGTCTTTTGCTTCAAGTCGCATGAATGAGGATATTAAGTCCAAAATGGATTATAAGAAATTCATTGATGTGTACGAGATTATCTGTAAGTCATTCAATGAAGCTCCATTGTCCTTGGCTTTCTCTAATTATGCAAATGGCGAAATCGTTCAACGCTTGAACGATGACAGGATGCAATTACGAGATGGTGTTGGATATATGGTTCGTGTTTACACAATTGCTCCGTCAAGCATTCAGGTAAAACAGAACTTGGAAGGTATGTTAGCGGCATTGGCAGTCCAGGCTGAACAAAATAACAGTAGTGCTGATAGAACTGCTGTTGACAATGCAGTAAGAAATACAGGCAATGCCTTTAAGTCTGCAGTTGAAGATGCTCGTTTTCAAGCTACTCTTTCTGTTATCGTCGACAAGGTTAACAGTGGCACTATGTCGAAAGACAAAGCTTTAAAAGAGGTTTATGAACTTTATAAGAAGAATCCAAATAATGACCGTATTTGTCAAAATTTGGTTACTTTGTGCGATATGTGTATCATGGAGTATGTAATTGCTGATAAATGGGGAGCCTCTTCTGTAAAGTCAATTCTTGACTCACTTAACAATAATAAGAGTGCTGCATTTAATAGACACAAAGGTAAATTGGCTCAGTCATATTCCAATATTTGGAACCAACTCGATATAAATAACCGTATGCTTCTAATGGGACGAAGCGTTCCAGGAAGATCTCTTAATGATAAAGGTTGGGCACTTAAAGCCGGACTAGATTATTATAAAAAACTTGGCGATGTACGCAGCTCTAGTTCTAGCAGACTTAGCGGACTTGCTGGTCTTGGTCTTTTTGATGATCTTGATCTTCCATTCTAACGTAATAAAAGTGTAAGTATGAAGAATCCATATAAAGTATTAGGGTTAAAGCAAGATGCTAGTAACTCAGACATTGTTAAATCACAAATTAGAGCTCTGAAGTCGAAAAAATATACGATGAAAGAGATAACCGAAGCACAGGCAACCCTCAGAAAGCCAGCCCAGCGTTTGGCCGCTGACTTTACTTTCCCGATTTTGGATGAAGAGAAAGTAATTCCATTAGCGTCTTCTGTTAAAAGTGAAGAGGTTAATTTGGATGCGTTGGATTTGAATAAGTATAACTCGTTAAAATAGAATCCTATGAGTGTAAGAAGTGAAATAGCTAATAAAGTTTCTGAACTATCAAGAGAGAATCTTACATTAAGAAATCAACTTGAAGAGTTTGAAAAAAGTCAAGATAAGAGAATTGACGAGATTTTCTGTGAGTTTTTGACTGTCTTGGACACGTTCGAAAGAGCAGAGCAAACAATTAAAGAGCGTGAATTGGACAAGGATGAAACTACAAAGAAAGCTATCAATAGACTTCTTAATGCAAAGAAAAAAGCATTGGGAGTTTTGGAGAAGTTTAATGTGCAGAAAATTGAATTCGAGAATAACAAATCCATTGAGGAACTATGTGAAGTAACAGATACTGAACCGGATCCAGGTAGAGAGACTGGTGATATAATATCTATAGAAAAGCAAGGCTATACAAGACAAGGACATTTGATTCGTCCTGCTGAAGTTATTATTGTAAAAAATTAGAAATCATTATCATGTTCCTATTCAAGAAAAACGACAACATCGGAAAGTATGTAGTTGTCTTCCCGCATAAGGAAGGCTGCTATGCTCAGACATATCGTGTTAAGGATGAAAATGGAAAAGTAAAGTTCCTGAAATTGATTTTCATGGAAGAACTTAAAGTGTATCAATATGACAAGGATGGGCAAGTTATCGAGGTTGAGTTAGCCAGTAGTCTAAATCATATGAATTTATGTTCATTTGTTGACTCTGGAAAGCTTGAAAGGGACGGTCATCAATTGTTGTATGTTGTCACCGAGTATGTCAAGGGAGAGAATCTTAATGACAGATTGTATAGAGGTGGAACTCTTAGCCCGATGGAGATCCGTCAGATTATGTCTGCACTCCTCTCTGCCATCAACTTTATCCACACTCTTGAACGTCCGGTGATTCATAATGAAATAACCGTTGAGAACATAATGCTTGATACTGTGGGTAATCTAAATAACCTTAAGCTCATAGATTTTGGTGCAGCAAGATATGCCGATTTAAAGCCTGATACAAAATCTTGGCATGGTCAGAATTTATATTATGTAGCCTCAGAACGCTTCTTTGGCGATGGTAGTGTTCGTTCTGATTTGTTCTCTGCAGGAGTTGTACTTTACAAGCTTATTTTCGGAATTATGCCTTGGGAAGCAAATCTTGCAGGATTAACCTTGCAAGAACAGGTTCAGGCTATTGTGGAAAAACGAAATGGGCCTTTATCATTACCAAATATCCAAATTATGGAGATGGATAATGATTTGTTGAAAGTTATGGTCAAGGCATTAGCTCCTGATCCAAACCAACGTTTTGCATCTGCCAAGGAGTTCTTGGATGCAATAGAACGTAAGATTGAAATCGATGCTCCGCCTATTTCTATGACTCGTGTAAATAAGACAGAAGAGAAAAGCAAGATTCAACCAAAGCATGGTAATGGGTTCGCTGATGTTGCTGGTATGAATGAGATAAAATCTATCATGCAGAAAAAGATTATCAACATTTTGAAAGATCCACAAAAAGCTGAACGCTTTAAAATACAGATACCTAATGGTATGCTGCTTTATGGACCTCCAGGATGTGGAAAGTCTTTTATCGCAGAGAAATTTGCAGAAGAAGCTGGTTATAATTACGTATTTATTAAATCGTCAGATCTTGCCAGCATATATGTACATGGTTCACAGGAAAAGATAGGTGCTTTATTTGATGAAGCAAGGAAAAATGCCCCAACGATTCTGAATTTTGATGAATTTGAAGCATTGGTTCCTAATCGTAGTAAAATTAATAATTCAAGTGAATCGGGAGAGGTAAATGAATTTCTGTCACAAATGAATAACTGTGGTAAAGACCATATTTTTATTATTGCCAGTTCAAATCGTCCTGACTTGATAGACCCAGCAATACTCAGAAAAGGACGCATAGATAACGTTATTTATATACCTGTTCCTGATAAAGATGCTCGACAAGGTATATTTGAAATCCACATGAAAGATCGACCTGCATCTGATGACATAGATTATATGCACCTTGCTGAGATGACGGAAAACTTTGTAGCTTCAGATATTGCTTATATTGTTAATGATGCAGCAACAAGAGCTTTTGAAGATGATGTGGAAATTTCTCAGTCTCTTCTCGAAGAGGTTATTAAAGAAAACACCTCATCTATAAATAGCAAAGATTTGGATTTTTATAACAATATTAGACAACAATTTGAAGAACCTCAAAAACAAACAAGAAATAGAATAGGTTTTAGGTAATTATAGTCTCCAATTTTCATTATAAAAACATCTATTTAAGAGTTGACCACAAAGAGGTATTTTTCCAATCGCAATCAAACCCCATCGCAACTATATCTATTGACGGAAAATCCGTCAATAATTCCGATAGTTTTTCGTTGAAGTTGTTGTTGGGAGAAATCGAAGAGAGAAAGTATCGGATTATACACAGTCGATAGTAGATTCGTTTCTTATCAGCTTTTGAGGTATCAATCCATGCGTTTTTAGTCTTTTTAGGTTCAGCAGGATTCAGCATAAAATCTCTGTTCCATACTCTCGCATGGTGACAACACATATTGCGGAGGTTGGCTAGTACCGTCAGCCACGACACAAAAACCTGTGGTTTCAAACCGAAGTAACTTGCAATGCGCTTCATTAGTTGGTTGCTGGCTATATTGGAATAGATATAGTTCAAATTACCGAAGGACAATACTTCCGTTATCATCCATGCTGGAGGGTAGTCCTCAATAAAATTTTGTCGAAAATCTTCAATGTAATCTTCCTTGCTTGAAGCCAGTTCCTTGTCTATGATTGCCAATGTTTGATTAAATTTATCCGTATCGGCAAAGTATTCTGGTTTTGTTATCCAAAACTTGTCTCCCAATTCTTGGCATCCGACATTTGCCAATACGCTGCGAATGGCAACCTCTATTTTCTCTATTTCATTGAAAAGGAGTATACGTAGTTTCTTGTCAAAGCGATAGAGAGTTAGAACTTGCTCAAAAGTTGTTTCCTCTTTTAATACCAGCTCACTCTTAGGACTTTTATAGAATGGGTAAATGTATGCAGACAAACGATGATAACCAATGTTCATCAAATAAGTTTCCATCCTACGCTCATCTTTTATAAGCATCCCCCTTGATTTTAGTACTTGAACTATCTGTTCCGGAGAAGAGTACGGTTTGGCGAAACTTGTTTTCATATATGTATAATAAAAAAAACGACCCGCCGATTTGAGCATTGTCAAGAGGCTTGGCAGGTTCTAATGACGCAAAGGTAGTAAAAATGTTTGGAATAGCCAAATAATCTGTGGTATAATCACTAAAAAAACTTGAAACACAGATTGAATAGCTATATCTTCGCAAAATAAATCAGTATTCAATAGAGCATAAGTTGGAATTTCAATGTAATTACCACAAAGACTAAATAGTGATACTAAAATGGTACTAAATTGTAAAATAACCCTTTATTTGTATATATAAAATATAGTAAATCAGTTTATTATGAAATTATATATATACTCGCCCACCAGCCTATGCGGAACACGACAAGGGCAATCAGCATGATGATTTTGTCTATTCCCACGACGACACCGGCCGTCAAGGAGGTGAACCACAGTTCCGCGGCATCCTTTTCCATGCTGGTCACTTCATCCACACCGGTCTGCTCCATGGTCGCCTCGATAAGGTTGGGGTCTGATGTTCCCGTGTGGGCGACATCCGCCTGTGCCTGCAGGCTGTGGTACATCGTGTCCCTTACGTGGATGAGCTGCTGCACTTCCTCGAACTTGTCCGCTATCTGTGTGGCTTCCGCCTCGTACAGGTCATGCGTGTACGAACCGATGCAGTTCGGGATGTAGGAAAGGAAGTCCAGAAAACACCAGTTGCTTCCGCTGCCGGCCATACCCGTGTCTGCAGGCGGATACCACCAGCAGAGAACGATGGAAACTGCCAGTGGCCTGAACAGCTTCATCACATCCAGCGGCTCATGCTTCACCATCATCTTGTAGGCCATGCCTGCCGCCATGACAAGCGAGAACAAGGCGGCCAGAGCCATGCACATCTGCAGTATCCACCAGAACGGCCCCTGCGAACCCGTAAACGTCGCGTCCGTGAGGAACTCGTTCGTTTGAAAAATCACATCGTCAATCTCCTCCTCAAGAAGATTGATACCGAAATCAGTGAGTATATTTCCGTCTGCCATTTGCCGTCTGTTTTTTTAGTTTCACCTGTTTACACTCTCTTCACCGTCACCCCCGGAACTGCCGCCCGACTGTGAGCCACGCACCGCGAGACGCGATTCGTTCCAGCGGCTCATGGCTTCCCTGATGACGCTGCCTTTGTCCAAGGTACGGTCCGAGGTCGCGTTCAGCAGGTTGCTCGTCAGGGTGGCATTCTGCCGTTTGGCGAGATAGCTGACAAGAATCTCATTCTGCTGCACCACGTCGTCGTAGATTCGCAGATACTCTTTCTTCCGCTGCGCATTGGGCATATAGGCATCCCTGGTAGCATCAATGGCGCACTGGAAAACATGGTAGTATTCCGTCCAGCGTTCCCTGTCCTCCGGGGTACCTCCCGCAGGAAGGATACGGTCGATGTTACGCTTCATCCTTTCCATCTGGCCGTTGATCTTGTCACCTTCGGCAAGCCAGGCGATATCAGCCTGTCGGTCCGCCACGTTCAGGGCCTCTATTTTCGCGCGGCTCACCAATGCCGAATCGATGGATTCGGCTTCGTCCGTCTGGTTATAGAGGTTGATGCCGGCTGTCGTGCGGAACCCCAGTTTGTTCTTTGCCGCTGCCGATTTCTTGTATTTGTTGTGTAATGCCCAGTAGTACAGTTCCGGCGTGAGGGAGCCCGCACCGGTTTCCATGACCGTAATCTGGTTCTGCTTCGGCGAGTCGTGGTTATAGGTCACATACTGCGCCTGTGCCGTTGCTGTTGCAATGATCGCAACCGTCATGAGCATGAGTTTTCTGTTCATCTTTTTTCCCTTTTATCGTTAGTAATCCAGCCTTCCGGAGTTGCGCCAACGTCCGAAGGCTCCTTCAATTATCTCCTGTTTGGTATGTTCACGGTATATCTTCGACTTCCAGTAGCCGATTCTTACCTGTATGTATCGCCAGGTCTCCATATAGGCCCGGTTCAGATGCCGTTCGATGTCGTCCAGAGACCTGTTCACGGCCTCCAGCACCATCAGCAGATCCGAAGTGGAGCAGGCCGCCGCTCCCGTGGCATACAGCGCCAGGTCGCTGACCGACTTGTAGAGTTGCTCCCCGTCATGGGCTATATCCCGTATGGCTTTCTCGTTGATGGTGATGAGCAGGGCGTCGGAGGGTTCGATGCGTCCGCGTTTCAGCACCTTCTCGTGAAATGCCTCCAGCATGGACTTGTAGTCCGCTATCCGGTCACTTACCGTATTGTAGGTGTTCTTTGCGTTCAATACCGTGCGTAACGACTGGTACATCACATCAATGACATCAAAGGCACGGGTGTACCGGTCAAGGTCGATATTCAGCTCCTTGTATTCGCCGACCCCCTTGCGGCTGTATTCGTGCAGCAGCTGGTTGCTGTACTCAAGGGTACTTCGGGCCAGCAACAAGCTACGCTGCTTCTTATGGTCATTGATATAGGCTTCAACGGACACCACGTCGAATGTCCATTGTGCTTTGACGACATCAGGCAGGAGTGCAAGCAGCACTATGGTTATCAGCAAGGCCCGTTTCATGGTCTTTCCTCCTTTCTCCCGCTTCGCAGGCTACGGGCGTTTTCCACCCAACGGTCATGGCATTCTTCCACGAGAGTGAGGCGTCGCCCTTCGTCCATATTCAGATCCGGCAGTACATCCTTCAGCACGTCGATGATGCTGCGCTTGTAATGCATCATCTTTTCCAGGGATACCAGGTCGGCGTATATCTGCGTAATCCGGGAATCCACTTCACGCGCGATTTCAAGACGGTCACTTGACCACAGCAGGTGGTACACCTCTCCGGTAGAGGTATCTTCCATCGGGGTGGTACGGGCATATTCCGTCGTGATCTTGCATGACGGATGCTCCCGGGCGATTTCCGCGATACGTTCATTCACGATCCGCTCTTTTTCTTCTTCCGGAAGGTCCGGGTCGAATGTCAACACGTCGGCCACATACGTGTCGGTGTATTGCGAGGTCAGTTCCCAGCTGATCTGTACAATGGCACGGTGAATCTTGATGCCAAGGAAGTATTTCGGCTTGCGTGCTATGCTGACGGTTGCCTTGAAAGTTATCTCGCCGTCTATATTCGGCATGGTCGCCTTGCGGACGAACGTGTATCCGTTCCACGAACCGCTGTCCTGCCACGACAGACTGTAGGCCGTCTTGCAGTCCTGCATGATGGCCGGGATACGGTAGTAGTCGTCCGTCGGCACGTCATTGTCGTTTGCCGCTTCCTGCTTCGCATCCGCGTATTCCTTCTGTTTCTTCTGCCACTCGGCCAGTTCTGCCTTCAACTCTCCGATACGCGTCAGGTTGGCGTTGTACTGCTGCCTGTAAACGGCAGCATCCTCTACACTGGCCTCGGATATTTTCTTCAGCAGCTCCTTGTTCTCATCCTCCAGTGCCTTGATCTGTGATTGAAGCATGGCTACCTGGTTGTCTGCCTCCCGTATCAGCTCATCCAATTCCGAAAAGTCAAGTTCATTTTCCGTCACGGAGGTCTGCATGGAGCAATCCTTGGTATGGGCATTGGGTGAACCGCCGCATTTCCTGCATTTGTACTGGGTCGAACCTTGGCCCAGGGTGGCCCCGTCCGAGCAGGTGACGCTGATGGTCACGCTCTCGCATCCTTTAAGTTTGGCGGCATCCGTTGCCTGATAGTAGTTCCGCGCGTCGGAAGCTATGTAATAGACATAGCCGTCCTCGTTCTCGTTGAATTCCGACAGACGGGCATTGAGCTGCGCCTTGAAGGTCTCCAGATCCATAGTGTAGGAATCGAATATCTCTTCATACACGATTTCCTCATGGTTCCAGCTTTTCTTGACATGTATCTCGTAGGCGTAAGCCTTCTTTGTCTGCTTGCCGCCGCGGCTGATGATGTAGGCGTTCTGCCAGTAGTTGATGCTGTAAGTGTTGCCGTCATTCTGGTTGTTGAGCTGCTGCACACGGTTTCTCGACCATCCGGCATATCGTTCCGAGTTGGAGAGAGCCTGTTCCCGCTGCGAGGCATTGGGATAAAAGCCGGGGTCGCTCGTTTCGAAACGGGTCCACTCACCGCCGTTCAGGATGCTGTTGTCGTCCGTGGGCGGGTAATAGTCACACAATGACACGCTGCCTTGGTCACGTCTGGCGATGTACCAGCGCTGCGTGTAATAAGTCCCGGCTTCGTCGTCTATATAGTCACTGATCCAGCCGGCAAGGTCGTAATCCCCGAACTCGAACAGGCCGGCCACGTTGTCAGGACCGCCGATCTTGTCCAGCAGCAGGTTCCCGATACCTTGTTCCGCTTCCTCGAACAGACCGGAGTAATGGTCGTACAGGTTGGCAATCTCGCTGACCTTGCCCGAAAGCAGGTTATGGAACATACTTTCAGGCAGCAGGGCATCGCCGAGATTACTCGCACCGGCCGTTGCCAGACCGACACCCAGATTGTAGAGATTGTCAAGGTCGCTTTGCAGGTTCTCCCGTGTAAAGCGGTCAGGAATCCGGGAAAAATCGTCCAGCATCCGCTGCCAGTCTATACCGCCCAGTTCCGAAAGTTTCAGCAGAGGCACGACCTCGCTGTTGATCTCCAGAAAAGCGATGTCCGAGAACGAAAGTGTACTGTTTGTCACAACGCTTTCGAACTGCATACACAGGCTCTTCGTCTCATCGCACACCTTCATCAGGTAGCTGCCCCAGTGGATCGCTGTCTGCGGGGAGTGAAGCATCTGCTTTGCCACCACCCAGATTTTCGGTATGATCTTATCGGCCACCATGTGGTAGATGCGGCGGTAATAATAATTCTCTGTGCTGCTGCACCAGATACCGAGGTCCGAGAGGGCTTTGTGTTCCAGAAATTTGGAAGAGAAGATTCCGGCTGCCGCCACCTCCGCCGCCGTATAGTGCTTCAGAATGTCATCGACCTGCTCACGGTAGTAGCTTTCAGCCACGACCTCCGTACCGAACGCGGCTGCCATTGCCGCCACGGTACGTGCGTCATAGTTCACGCTGTAATACTGGGCGTGGACATGCTGCGTGAAGGCAAGCAGCAGAACTGCAAAGACAAGTGACAGTCGCTTCATCATGGATTTTTTCGATTAAAATCAGACAACAGTTAAAGGCGTGTCATACCTCTCAATACACGTATCAGCGCATCGGCCTCAATTACGGCGGAGTTTGCAACCAGACGGTTGCGCACGAACATCTCCTTGGCAATCTCATATCTGCGCTGTTCCCACTTCGCCTCTTCTTCTTTATCTTCCGGTGTGGTATTTCCGATACCGGCATACTTATCCAACTCCTCGTTGAACATACCCAAACGGAGGTTGTATTTTTTCAACACATCTTCTATTTCATCAATGCTTTTTCCTCCAATTCCGCGCAACCTTACCAAATCCCTTCCGGGCCATTTGCACAAGTCACGGATAGTCTTGATATTGAACCCGCGACATACCTGTTGGATGCGTAAGCCATGTTTACTTCCGAAGTCAAGTGTATCTACACTCTGGTTAATGTCTATCTTTTCCATTGTCTGCAACTGATTATTTGATTCATGTTATTGTTTTGCTTTCAGGTTCAGTACCCGTCCGGCCCCGTTGACCTTCTGGGCGAATGTCAGGGACTTGCTGATGCCGCTGGCATCCCAGTCCCGGCAATAGGCTTCGATGGCTTCCTGATGGCTGCACCGGAGCTCCCTCTTGTAGAGTTTCAGGGCTTCCTTCTCGGCACGTTCGGTCGTGTAGGTCATGTAGCACTCATGCGGTTCTTCCACGCCATACACACCGCTTGTCGTTCCCCTTCGTATGAATACCTCCCGGAAGAACGAACGGCCGTCCTTGTTGTCCAGACGGTTGATCGTGAATATCTTCTTGCAGTCAACATCGGTGAGCCCGAGAATGGCCTTGATGGTGTCGAAACGCTCCTTGAACTTGCTCTGGTCAAGCAGCATCACCACGTCGCTGTTGTTGATGATGGCCTCTTTCACGATTTCACTGCCGATGATGTCCTGTATCTCCTGTGTCACAACGCCCACGCTGGCCCAGAACTTACGGGCAGTCTTGTACATGAACTTGATGTACTCGGCCATCAGCGGACTGGCAATGGCTTTCCAGGCTTCCTCGATGACAAGCACCTTGCGGTTCTTCTTGATTCGCATCTTCTGCAGGAACACGTCCATGATTATCAGCGTGACAAGCGGGAACAGCAGCGGATCATCCTTTATACTGTCAATCTCGAACACCACGAATGTCTCGTCGAACAGCGAACTGTCCATGTTCTCGTTCAGGGTCTTTTCATGGTTGCCGCCCCGGTAGAAGTCCTTCATCATGTAGCGGTAAGTCGAGAGGTCTATGCCCGAAATGTGGTTCTCGTGACAGATGTCCGGAATACGCTGGACGGAGTATTCGTAAAATGAATTGAACGAGAGTTCTTCCACCTTCAACTCCTTGCGCCTGCGTTCCATTTCGTCTATCATGCACTCGATACGGCTGTTCCGTTCCTGCTCGCTTTCCTCACGGTTCCCGTCACGGTTGCGTTCGTCTATGGCGAGGCTTTTTCTCAGGTCTTCCCGCTGCATGGGCGTGAAGCCGTCGAAGCCGTTGAAATACGCATCGTAATAATCGGTGATTACATTTTCCACCAGACGGTCTTCCGTCTTCGTGACTGTTCCCTGCGTGCCCTTCCAGATCAGCAGGACAAGATTCTTCAGGAAGCCAGTCTTTTCCACGTTCATCTCTTCCTTGTGGATACGGAACGGGTTCATCGTGATGGGGCGTTCCTCCGTGTAGCTGATGTACTTGCCTCCCAGATACTCGCACAATCCCTCGTAGGAGTTTCCGGTATCGACCATTACGATGTCCGTACCCTGTTCGTGCAGCTGGCGCACAACAGAGTTCATGTGGAAGGATTTCCCGGAACCGCTCGGTCCGAGGGCAAAAAAGTTCGAGTTGTCCGTCAGCTTCTGTCTGCCTTCCTTGCCGGTGATGTCGATGGCGACAGGCACTCCCTGGCGGTCAGTGTAATAGACTTTCACCGGGGTGTCTTCGCTGTGCTGCACACGTTCCTTGTACATCAGGCACATCGCCGCGTCCGATAGGGTCAGGAATCGGTCATACTCTTCATTCAGGCTGTAGCAGTTGCCCGGGAACGAGCCGACGAACAGCTCCAGCTGGTTGTAGGCTCGTTTGGAGATATGGATTCCCATTCTACCGAAAGCGTTCTCCAGATGATTCGTACACTTCTGCAGGTCCGTATCGCCGGACACGGCCACTATAAGGTTGAAATGGCTGTACACGAGCTGCTTGCTCTCGCGGGCAATTACCTCCTGTACACGTTTTATGTCTTCGACCGCTGCCTGGTTGCTCGGGTTGGGAATGCTCGCGTGCCGGTTCTTCTTCTTGTCCAGCAGCGAAAGTTCACGCTTCTGGTTGGGAAGGAAGATGACCTGGTTATAGACCACTGTATCGGCATTCGGAATGCTGTCAATGGCCGAGACAAGATCCACGGGCATTTCCGTGTTGTTCACTTCTATATTGGTATAGGGTCTGATCATCGAAGGCAGCGAGATGCAGTCCACGTCCACGAGACTGTACACCTTGCAGCGCTTGTCACCCATCGAGACGCTCTCATCGTCCGACTTGAAGTTCGTCATCGAGATGATACGGTCCTTGAAGTTCATGGCGAAATACCGGTCCACGTAATCGCTTGCCTCGGATTTATTCAGGAAACGCGCCTGCACTCCGCTGTCCCGCAACTGGTCCTGTACCTTCCGGATCTTGACAAGGAAATCACGCCATTTCTTGTTGTCGAACGAGAAAAGGCGGCTTTTCCTGGCTTCCTGCGTGATGGTCAGGTAACACATGCTGTCCGTGTACGCCCTTCCCTTGAAATACCGGAAATACGATTCAGAAAGGAACTCCTGTTTCCCGGTATCCTCGTTGACAAAACGCTTCCTCACGAAGATGTCCTGCTTGTGAATGGCATAACCTTCTCCCAAGGTCAGGGCAAGGGCGGAGAACAGATGCGTGAAATCGTAGTAGCTGTCTATGTTCGCCGAATACTTCTGTACCGGATTCTCGATCTTCAGCACGGCGGAGTATTCACCCGTCTTGGTGTACAGGACACCCACGCCTTCCGTGTCTTCCACCGAGAAATAGATGTCCTGGAAGATACGCTTGCGCTTTCCTCCGGTACCGAACGCATGGACGGATATGGCCATACCCGCGCATAAGGCAACGAAAATCAGGATAATGTATAGGGTCATTTCAATATTCGTTCAATTAAATAGGGGTAGGCCCGTATCTCATACGAACCTACCCGCGTTCAACATTCAATATAGCCACACATTGCTGTGATGGTTTAATTTTGTCAGACCTTACGCGAGTAGGCATAGACGAACACGCCTCGGTCCGTTCTCTTGCTGTGCAGACCTTTCCGCTGCTTGAAGATGATTAGCACGATGCCCACCGACAGAATGACTGTCAGCGCGGCCAGCCCGGCCACGAATCCGGCAAGGCAGTAAACGGCTATGAAGCCCGCGATGGCTCCGCCTGCCGTTCCTGCCGCCCAATAGATGTAGCGGCCCTGCAATCCCATCACTTCAAGAGGACGTTGCAGCCCCTTGAACAGCGGATAGTCCGGATAACGTGTTTCCTTGCTTTTCATCCCTCGGTACTTTTATGCGTCAATGCCGAAAAACAAAGGAAGAGCCTGTGCTGCTGCAATCAGGAAAAGACATGCACCAACCACCATCATGATCTTCTTTTTGACATCCTGCTCTTCGTTGTTCATGGCGATGTAAACGGAGATGGCGCCGATAATGGCGACTACACCGGCGATGGCATAGCAGAGCTTGACCATGACTGGTACATACTTGACAATTTCCTCCGCCACGGTAGAAAGTGCGGTAGTACCGGCTGAATAGTCGCCGGCCGTACTCTGGGCCATTGCCGTGGTACCAGAGAACAAAGTGAGTGCAAGCATCTTCACTTTGGTGGAAACACCTTGGATGAATCCTTTTGCCTTTCGGCACATTTGTTTTACTTTCTGAAACATACTTGATCGTTTTTGAGTTAATATTTATGTATTGGATTGTTAAATAGCCTTATATGCGATAACCGAAAAATGCCGGAAGTACGATGGAGGCCCCGATGATGAACAGGCACGCGCCAAGCAGCGATAAAAAGGATTTGACGATGCCGTCCTCTCCAGTGTTCATCTTGATGTAGATCTGGAAGGCGGACACGATGACCAGAACGGATGCGATGGAGTAGCATATATACAGGACATACAGCATCATCGTGACCACGAAGTCGTGCATCGTGGCCAGCGCATCCGCTCCCCAGCTGTAGTTCACGCTGCCGCTCTTGGCGAAAGCTGCATAGGGTACAAGAATTAACAGGCATACTATCTTTTGCTTAATCGACATGCTACAATTTGTCTTTAATTGGTTTCCAGGCCATCTCCGGACGATTTTCCAGTTTGCCTTTGGAAAGCATCGCCTTGTACATTTCATCTGCACTGAAGCCATCAGACAGGTAGGGCGTGGTTTCCTCCATCTTTTCCTCCGCCTTGGCTTTGAGACGCTCCAGTCTTTCTTCCGGGGTCTCCTTTGCCTCCGGCTTTTTGTCCGCCGGCTTCTGGTCGGTGGCAGAATCGCCGCCTGATGTTGTTTCAGTATCGTATTGCTCGTTGCCGACACGGAACCCGGTTTCACTCTCGCTCACGGCAACACTCTCTTCGTCCTCCAGTGTGCCGAGGTCGAAAACTTCCTCCTCTGTCTTGCCGGTTCTCCTTTTTCCATAGAGATCCTGCATAATGATGACCGCGTAATAAATGAGGTACGCGACCGTCAGAACAATGGCAAAAATGAAATATGATCTCATATCTTTTAGTATGGATATTGAATTTTGTATTAGTTTGATTTCACAAATAAAAAAGGAGAATTCCGAACTACGAAATAATTGTGTATTAAACGGATGTTTTCTTTACAAGATTTATATCGATTTTGAAAATCGTACTATAAAATCGTACTATATCGTCTTAATGAACGGGAAAAATGAAGAAGTCAGGGCATAAAAAAAGCCCTCCGTTCAGGAGGGCTTCCATTGGCAGATTCGCATTTTTAGGTCAGCGTTTCTTGCCTCGCAAGCAATCATTCAGATCCTTGTATTCGCTATATCGGACAGCTTCGTTGCTGACCCGTTCGCCGTATAGTCCGGCTATGGTTTCCACGGTCTTTTGCCCGGCAAGGTCGTTGTCGAGATAACAATGTATATGCAGGTATCTCTGCAGGTACATCAATGCCTTTTTCAGGTTGTTTACGGAGTTCATGACAAGGTAGTCGCAAGGCTGGTCTATACAAATGGTCCAGTTGCATGACTGCTTCAATGTCAGGTAAGACAGAAAGTCCATGAACCCCTCGAACACGCAGACCCGTTGCTGTATCTCTCCGCACTGATGTCCGATCAGGGAGATGTCCTTGTTCTTGATACATCCTTTATAATAGGCGTTGCGCATTTCATATCCGCCCGAAACATTACCGAACGCGAGGGCAAAATAATGCCGGTCACGCAATTCATAATGGATTTCCTTGCAGAACATACGTCCTATGTCAGCATCTATTTTCCGGGACTGAAGGTAAGAGTATAACGCGTGATGCCGTAACGGGACGACAATCAGATTTTTCATATCCGATTCCACGGGACGGGGCGGAAGAGCCTGGAAACGGACTTTCGGCAAAGGCATATCGCTGGAATGCCGCCCGATGTATGCCAGTACCTCGCTTACACTTTCAGTCTGGTAAAGGTATTTACCCAATTCCACGAGGTCGCCTCCGGTGGCCGCCCCAAAATCATACCATTCGTTCAACCGGTCATTTACCTTGAACGACGGCGACTGTTCATCCCTTAACGGCGAGAGATACCAGTACTGATCCGATTTAACGTATTGCGCATGGTGGCCGAGCTGCGCCAGGAAGTCCACTATGCGTACCTGTTTTGCTTCTTCTATAGTCATGGCTGTTTTCTTTCACTTGTTCACACGGAAATGGTTTAGTTTAGTTTTATTCCCTATATATATACATACTAAAGTAAACTGAAATATATATGCCCGCGCCCGGCTTCATTCTTCATCAAAAAGCCTTGCTTCCGCGGGGGTCATGTCATAGTAGAACAGCTTGTCCTGCTTGACAACAAGTTTAAGGTTGTCCGTCAGGTACTGCAGCAGTTTTATCATGACACTGCGGCCACGTTTGAAGCCTATGTTTTCATAAGAGGCGATCAGACGTTGCAGTACATTCTCAAAGCCCCTGATGGGTTTGCCGTCAAAGGCAGCGGAAAGGGCTTCCCGGTGCTGCTCGATGCTCAGCTCCGTAAAGCTTGTCCGTTGCCTGGGCTTCGGGGTGTCACCGAACGTGTGCCCTTCGGCGATGACCGGGAGCCCGTTGTCGTCCACGGTGAACGCGAAGGGTTTGAACTCCTTTTCCCGGATATGCAGGGCATGGACTTCACTGACAGACGGATTCTCGTTGCATTTGCTGATGACCAGTACTGTTTCCGCCTTGTTGCTCATCTCCGTACCGATATGGCCTCGTACATTGTTGTCCCCTTTGTTCAGGTGCAGCACGCAATGGATATGCAGGTCGTAACGAGAGGACCATTCCATCATTTTGTTGATGACCTCCACCGATTCGCTGGTGCTGTTGATGTCCAGCATAAGGTCGCGGATACCGTCAATGATAACCAGCCCGTAACCTTTACCCTGACGCAGGGCATAGTCTATCACACTTATACGGACTGTCGGAGAATACTCCCGCAGACAGATGAAATCAAGGTTCTCGCTGTCTGCTGTGGTAGGAAGCCCGGCCAGACGCAGAATACGTTCCAGCACCGTGTGACAATGATAGCGGCTCTGCTCGGTATCGACATACAGGATCCGGCGTTTGCCTTCCGGCAGATGCGCCCGGTAGTTCAGCACCTGCTTTCCTGCCAGGGAAGCGGCGACAAGGGCGGAGACATTGAATGTCTTCTTGGATTTTGCCTTGCCGGTCGATGCACTGAAATTGCCGAGAGTCGCTATGGTCGAATTGTCAATCCAGATAATTTGCGGCGGGGTCTCGTATGTATCCGTCGCCTTGATTTGGGAAGCTGAAAGAATATCTGACAGACGGGTCTCTTCCAATCCCATTCCCGTCTTCTGGTCAGTTCTTCTTTCGTTTTCCATGGCGTTTCTCGTTTAAGAAGGGTTGTACTGCTGCCGCCTCGTGTGCCATCCGCGTGGCATCATCGACGGCAAGTTCATGATTCTGCAGGAGCCATTCGTCCAGTTCCTCCTTGGCAAAGTAGATCATCTTGCCGCGAGGCTTGTAGTGAGGAATCTCCTTGTTGGCCGTAAGTTTATACAGCATACTTTCTGATACCCCGATGTACATGCAGGCTTCCGAAAAAGTAAAGACCTTTTTGGTCGCGTAAATGTTCTTTTCCAGCAATTCCACCCGTTCCAGAAAGCTCTCGACCGGTTCCAATTTCCGGATAATCGCTTCAAGGGCCGTGAGCCGTTCGCTCAACCTTTCCATGAATGTCAATCTGTTACTATTCTGCATAAGACATTGATTAAAAATTAGACAATGGAAGCATGCTTTCCGTCATATAGCGCTAACTGTAGTCAAAGGTAGGACAAGTGAATTGCTTGACGGAAATTTATACCGTGATAGTTGCCACGTATCACGGCAACTATCACGCTTTTACCTTTCACATGCTTTATTTTTTTGCACTTATTGGAACCACCTCAGTTCATCGACGGTCCGCTTGATTGCGTAGGCCGCCGACGTCATGCCGTTTCGCATGGCAGACAACGCGGATGAAAGACTCGTGGCTGAAACGAATCCTTTCCCGTCTTTGGTCCGCAGAAATTTTCCCTTGCTGAGAACTGTCTGCCATTGGGCCTGAATAAAGGAATGTTCAAGAAGGGCATCGAACAGGATAGCCACACGGCGCACGCTGTTCACCCGAAGGCTGAAACCTCTCTTGCAGGAGAAGAGAGATTCCATGTCGTCAATGGTTACGGAAGAGCAGAACAGATGATAAGTGTTGGCGCAAGAAACGATACCGGCCAGTTGTTCGCGTGAAAGGCTGCAGTCAAAAGAAAGAAATGAAAACTTTGCCGGATTACAATCGGAGGATGCCAGTTCCGATGTGTCATACTTCCGCTTCAGTTCCATGCACTCCTCGAAAGAAAGGCTCGGGGCGGAAAAAAGCGGTTGGATAAGGTGGGGACAGTCAGTCAGCAGTCCCTTGACGATGTGGATGTTCATTTCGTGGCAGTTCCGGCAGACAGCGTTGTTGCAGTCAATATACCGGTGACTGTTCACAAAATCCTCCACATAACGGCAATACTGTTTGCCGTAGATTTTGACCTCCTGGAGATAAACTGTTTTTGCTTCGGTAAGCAGGGCGAAAAGTTCTTCCGCCACGTCCTGTGCCGCTTCAATGTGATGCGGGTGTTTGCTCCCCTCAAAAAGAGAGAAGGCTGATGTCAGCTCTTGTCATGTCGATTTACATTTAATTGGTTTATAATAATATATCATAAAGGTATTGTTTTTCGACTGCATCTGCAATCGATGACGCCCTTAAAATATCTACTTGTAAATTTGACATGATATGGTATATCATTGGTCACTCAAACAATCCGTTGACCAGGTTGACCGCATCATCCTTTTTCTGGTTGATGATTTTGGCGTACACCTGTGTCATTTTCACGTCAGCATGGCCGAGCAGCTTGGATGTCGTATATAAGTCTGCTCCGAGTGTCAGCATCATCGTCGCGAACGTGTGCCGCGCCGTATGGAATGTAAAACGCTTGTTTATTCCCGCCGCTTTTGCCCATGGTTTGATAAGAATATTGACCATTGCTGGGGACGGCAGGTCGAACACATTGTCATCAGGAGTTTTGTCCCCACGTGCAGGCATCCACTTCAACGCTTCCGGGGAAAGCGGGAGATAAATCGGTTCCTTGGTTTTCTGCATGGAAACCGACAGACGGTATTGTCCACGGTCAACGAATACATCTTTCCATTGCAGCTTGATTATATCACTGATTCGCAGACCGCAGAAACAAGAGAACAGATAGGCACCTTTCACGGATTCATTTTTCATCGGGGTTGCGATCAATGCACGCACCTCTTCAATGGTCATGTATGACCGTTTGCTTTCAGGCAGACGGATCTTTTCCGACTTGCTGATTTTCGTGAAAGGATTGGACTTGATGATCTCGGCCCTGACAGCCGCATTCAAGGCTCCGTTTAATACCCGGTAATAAGTATGCAGTGTGTAATTCGACACTCGTTTGCCTCTGGAACGGTATTCGGACTGAAGGTAGTCAAGATAATTCTGGCAGAATGTCTTGTCTATTTGATCCATCAACATACGTTCTCCCGCATAATCCTTCAAGATGCGTATAGTGATGTCAATCTGATAACCGTCCTTTTTGCCACGCTTGGCCTGGTTCTCCTTGTAGGTGTTCATCCAGTCAAGCAGGTAAACTCTCTCTTTGGTTTCTATACCGGCCTCGCCGTTGGTCAACTCGATAATACGTTTGGACTTGATGGCATTGGCGGCATTCATGGTCGCCTGATTCTGCCGACGGGCATTGTTGTCCGTTTCCGGAATGAGATACAACTTGAGATATTCGTATGTTCGTTTTCCGAAACGGTATATATCAAGATACAGACTTTGGCTTCCATCTGCCAGCTTCTTTGTCCGAAGGCGGACAGGCTCTTTTACTTTTGTAGGCTTCTTTACTCGTGGCATATCGATCCCTTCATAATTTTGTTTCTGTTGCAAAGATATGAATAAAGGTCGATATTGAGAAACAAACGAGAAACAAAATTGCACCGAAAAAGAACCAATCAACTGAAAAGAAAGAAAACAACTGAAAACATCAAGCACCCTATAATCAACTGTAAATAAGCGGTTTTATTTGCACTTGTTTAGCTCTTGTTTTCATTTTAGGGCTCAACTTTGTAAATCTGGAAAATTCAATAAACGTCATGGGATGATAGCAACAGTTTCTTCACGTCTATGTTATTATATACTTAGGCGTGGGGACTGTTGTCTATTTATGACGTGGGCATTTTCCAGAGCCTCGAATGCAGATAGGCAATAACAGTCCTCGCGCTTTTTATATAATAACCTTCGTCAACGGGGACAGACGAAATGAAAGACACCGCGTATGCATCTTACATTATTTGGAGAAATACAGTTATTTCTGTTGATTGCCGCTACATCTGCAAGCTTTCTATACTGGATAAATTATAAATACAAAAGTATGAACAGGCAGATTATCCGGGCAATAGACATTCCGGTATATCTGCTGAACAGACAAGGTTTTGTCGTAAAACTGCTCAATACACCTACCGAAAAGGCGAACAGACTTCCATTCCAAAACCTGGGAACTCTCAACATCAAAGATTTGGTGACAGATGCCGATGAATGCCGAAAACACATGGCATCACTATTACGCGTACTGAATACCCGCACTTCGGACAGCCTAACCGTAAAGATAAAAGTGGAAAGTGGTGAAGAACTATATATTGCAGTGCGTATGGTCTACCTCAACAGAAATCATGTCATGGCCTTTATACGCAACATTACAGAGAGTGAAATCCAACGCCGGGAAAACGAAAAATACCGTTTCTTCCTTGAGAGTATCCTTGAGAACCTCCCCATTGCCACCACAGTAAAAGACAAGAACAATGAAGGACGCTACCTGATATGGAACAAAAAAGCAGCAGAGATGATGGAGGTCCCCGCCAAAAATATTGTAGGACACTATGAGGAGGAATTCAAGCCCTTAATGCCAAGTGATTTCATTCAGGAGACAGACAAAGAAGTTGAAGAGTCGGAAACTCCCCAATCCTACATCAAGCACTTTGTCAACCCCAAAGGCAGAAAGTATATTCTGTCATTTCACAAAGCGCTGGTGTCCTACAACAAAGGAAAAGAGAGGTGGATTGTCAGTTCTGCACTGGACATCACCGAACTGTTGGCAGCCAAAGAGAAAGCAGAAGAATCCAACCGCCTGAAATCGGCTTTTCTTGCCAATATGAGCCACGAGATACGCACTCCACTAAACGCCATTGTCGGCTTCTCCTCCATACTGTCCGAATACATACAAGACGAAGAGGCAAAGGAATACATACATATCATCGAAGAAAACAACCAACTGCTGCTGCAACTGATTAACGATATTCTCGACCTGTCACGCATCGAAGCCGGCATTCTCGAATTCACAGAAGGAGATATGGATGTAAACAAGACGCTTGATGAAATGCAGACGATGGCAAAACTGAAACTTCCGTCCGAAGTCAGTATACGTCTCCTGCCCGGTGCGGATTACTGTATTATTCACACAGTCCCCAAGCGGGTAAGGCAAGTACTGAACAACTATCTGTCAAACGCCCTCAAGCATACGGAAGAAGGTTTCATCGACATTGGTTATCACCTGCCGCAAGAAGACAGGATTCGCTTCTTTGTCCGTGATACCGGGTGCGGCATTCCTCCCGAAAAGCAAAAGGATGTATTCGAACGCTTTGTCAAGCTAAACAGCTTTAAACAAGGCACGGGCCTCGGACTCTCCATCTGCACCATGATTGCCGAGAAAATGAACGGAAAAGTGGGCGTCAGCTCTATTCCGGGGAAAGGTTCCGAATTCTGGTTCGAAATACCCTATCAACCTGCCGGAAGCCAACCTGCATAGAAAAGCCCGCCACTGACATGAACTCTGTCAACGACGGGCAACCTAAACCATCACCGATGTTATCCTGACTCACAATACCTATCGAAGACTAAATCGCAGTTTTCCACTCTGCACCAGTTCTTCATGAGTGATACGATATCGGGACAGTTTTTTTCCTCCCAGTTCCATTTCACGGATATAAAGCGACTCTGCCGACGGGCGTTCCGTCTCTATCACCAGTTGGCCGCGTCCCCAATACTTAGGGTCGAGCTTTATGGTTACTTTATCAAATACCGGAGTAGATAGCGTATATGCCGGTTCTCCGGGACAATCCGGATAAAAGCCCATCATATTGAAGATAGCCCAAGCGGACATCGTTCCGGTATCATCATTGCCGGGAATTCCGTCGGGGGCATTCTTGAAATACTTCTGCAAAAGGCGGTGCAGTTCTTTCTGCGTGCGCCACTCCTCACCCTTGAAATAAGAGAAAAGATGGGCGTATGCAATGTCCGGTTCGTTGGCAGGGTCGTACAGTCCTTCGTCGAACACGCGCTGAAGCTTGTCTACGAACGGCTTCTTTCCACCCATGAGCCGGGCAAGCCCTTTCACATCGTGGGGAACATAGAAAGTATAGTTCCAGGCACAACCTTCGTGAAATCCGGGGTTCGGCTCAAAGTTCTCTCCCTGCCTCGGGTCGAAAGGAGCATAGAATTCACCGTTAGGCAAGATAGGACGGAAAGTACCGTACTCCTTACAGTAATAATGCTTGTAGCCCAGCGAACGTTCGTGGAACAGACGGGCATCCTCCTTCTTGCCAAGCGCAGCGGCTATGCGCGACAAAGCATTGTCGGCAATATAGTATTCCAGAGCATGTGAAACGGAATTGTCATACTGCTCCCGCAGGGGCACATATCCCAATGACACGTAGTCGTCATTGTCCGGACGGAGCAGATTCTCCGCTCCCGGCAGGGTGGCTCCCTTGCGCATGGCTTCGTAGGCCAGTTCTATATCAAAGTCGCGCAGACCTTTCAGCCAGGTGTCGACGATGACGGGAATGGAAGGGTCACCTTCCATGGTCAGCGTCTCACGTCCGTAGAGTTCCCATTTGGGAAGCCAGCCGTGTTCGCGGTACATGTCGAGCATGGAGCGCACCATCTGCAATTGCCGTTCGGGATATACCAGCGTAAGAAGCTGGTGCACATTGCGGTAAGTGTCCCACAAAGAAAAGACGGTATAACGGTCGCCTTGGGTAGTCAAAATCTTATCACTCTCCATAGCGGGATATTCCCCGTTCACATCTTGCAGGATATTGGGATGTATCAGCGTATGATAGAGTGCCGTATAAAAAACGGTTTTCTGCTCTTCCGTACCTCCTTCCACAAGGATGCGCGAGAGGTCATCGTTCCAGCGGCGACGGGCTTCTTCCAGCACTTGACCGAAGTTCTTTCCCTGCTGCTCGGTATCCAGATTGAGGCGGGCATTCTCCATGCTCACAAAAGAGACTCCCATCTGTACTTCCACCTGCTCGCCTTCTTCGGTATCGAATGTAAGATAGGCGCCGATATCATCTCCCGCCAGTTCCTTCTGGTAGCGGGTGTAAAGTTTGTAGCGTCCGTTATCGGGGTCCCATTCGGCCTCTACACCGGTCATGGGGCGCTGCTTCTTCCAGTAGCCCGAAGCGGCGGGCTGCTTGTTGACACGCATCACAAAGTAGATGGGAAAAACGGCTTGTGGGTTGTAGCAGAAAGTACCCAGCAGCTTCATACCTTCAAACTCGCATTTACCCGTCTGGCGCAGAAAAGCTCCCGATTCATTGGTCAGGCCTTCGCCCAGGTTCAGCAGCACATGGCTCTGCCCGGCAGGAAAGGTGAAACGCGCCACACCCGTGCGAGGAGTTGCCGTCACTTCCGTCTTCACATTGTAGCGGGTCAGGAAGTTGCTGTAATATCCGGGGGATGCCTGCTCGTCCTTATAGCGGCTTCCATATTCCTTATAATCTACGGACAGCTCTCCCGTAGTGGGCATCAGCAGCAGAGAGCCCAATTCCGGACAGCCCACACCGCTCAAATTGACATGCGAGTATCCGGTGAAGAAACAATTGTGATACTCATAGGGAGTAGACCACCAGCGGGCATCTTTATCGTATTTGTTGTCCTCCGAACCCATCACGTTGAAGGGCACTACGGACATCATTCCATTGGGACAGACGGCTCCCGGATTCGTGGTACCGAAGTTGGTGGTACCGACAAAAGGATTCACATAGTCCGCAGGATGCTTCTCCGCAGCCATAGATGCCGTGAGCATTCCAAAGGAGATGATACAGAAAGTAATCAGTCGTTTCATAATATAGTAAGGATTTGTTCTTTATTAGTTAGTGAGCACGCTACCCATGCCGGTGTCATTGCATGCACTCTGCAAAGTTATTGCAAACGGTCTGCAGTGACACTGCAAACTACTTTGCAGTAGCGCTGCAACAGTTTTGCAGTGACGCTGCATCAGCTTTGCAGTGGCGCTGCAACGGCTTTGCAGTAGCACTGCAAAAAGCATGCAGTATCTTTGCAGTGATATTACACTAAGTATAAGGCAGTTACGGCAGGCGCTTTTCAGCAATACCGAGCGCCTGCCAACTGCTTGGTACTTACAAAATACTTGTGCGCTTCGTGAACTCCAGAATCTCGCGGATATACCCAAAGGCAAGCCCCACTACCGTATCGGCTGCACCGTAGTATACAGCTACACGTTCTCCATCTTGCAACGCTGCGCAAGGGAACACCACATTGGGTACATCGCCTGCCAGTTCGTATGGAGCAGCCGGCGCAAGCAGATACTCACGGGTGCGGTAGAGCAACTTGGCAGGATTGTCCTTATCCAGAATAGCTGCTCCCATGGAGTAACGGAAACCGTTACAAGTGGTTATCACGCCATGATAGAACATCAGCCAACCCTCGTCCGTGAGGAACGGTACCGAACCTGCCCCTATCTTGGTACACTGCCAGGCACTTTCGGGGAAAGGCGTAGGAGCCATCACATGGCGGTGTTCGCCCCAGAATTTCATGTCAGGGCTGAAGCTAATGTAGATGTCGCCAAAAGGAGTATGTCCGCTATCGCTGGGACGGCTCAAGAGCGCATATTTGCCATCGAACTTCTGAGGCAACAACACACCGTTGCGGTTGAAAGGCAAGAAAGCATTCTCGCACTGGAAGAACTCCTTGAAATCGAAAGTATAGCCGATGCCGATGGTGGGGCCGTAGTAGCCGTTGCACCACGTAATCCAGTAGCGGTCCTCAATCCATGTCACGCGCGGATCGTATTTATATTCGGACTCTATCATGTCCGTATTCCCGGCCTTGAACTTGATTGGCTCATGCTCTATTTCCCAGTGGATGCCGTCCTTGCTGAAACCGGCAAAGATATTCATCTGCACCGCCCGGTTGTCACAACGGAACACACCGGCATAACCATCCTTAAACGGAACCACTGCACTGTTGAAAATGCTGTTCGACGACGGAATATGGTAGCGGTCTATTACGGGATTCTCCGAATAACGCCACATTACATCCTTACAGCCTGCCGGCCGTTCTTCCCAAGGCATTGTGATTTTGTTGCTCATAATTGCTCTATATTATTAATTGGTTATTGTTGTTTCTTCTCATCGGCATACGTAAATGGTATGAAGTACGTAATGAGGAACGCCGGAATGGTGGCAAACAGCGTGAAGGTAAAGAACGCCTCGTACCCCAACCAGTCGCTGACAAAACCGCTGATTGTGCCCGGCAACATCACACCCAGATTCATGATGCCCGAAGCAAAGGCATAATGTGCCATCTGGTGCTTTCCCGGCGCCACCTGCTGCATCATGAACAAAGTCAGTCCCACAAAACCAAAACCATAACCGAAGTACTCGAGCACGATGGCACTACCTATCAGCAACCCGCTTTCCGGCTGGTACATGGCAAGCAGGGTATACGCCACAAAAGGCAGATTGAAGATGCAGCACAGAGAGAACAGCGTCCGCCGCAATCCCCGGTGCGAAATGTAATAGCCTGCCAACAGTGACCCCAGCACAAAGGCTGCCGCCCCATAAGTGCCGTAGTACAAACCTATCTGCTGCTCATTCAGTCCCAAGCCACCTGCCGAACGCTCCGCCTTCAAGAAAAGAGGGACAATCTTCATGACAAAACCCTCGGCAAGGCGATAAAGGATAATGAACGCTATATAGTACCAGATGTGCTTCTTCAAGAAGAAATCCTTGATTACCGCCACCAACTGCTCCCACGTCTCTCTTGCCGACTTGGCGCCGGATGCGGCAGCACCGCCCGATGGCAGCATGCGCATGTGGTAGAAGCCAAGCAGCAGCATCACCGCCGCCAATATCAGCATCACCGTCATCCATGCATGCCGGGTAGCCTCGTGGCGGACTGCCTCTGTGGCACCCTCCACCCCACCGAAACCTACCAGCAAGGCACCTGCCAGCCAGACCAACCCGCCGGACGCCACAATCTTCGCTATATTGTAGAAGGCTCCCTGCCAACCGATATACTTGGCCTGGTCCTGCTTGTTCAGTTCCGACATGTAGACACCATCCGTAGCCACATCGTGCGTGGCTCCGCTGAAAGCAATCACTGCCAGCAGCGCAATGCATATCGCAAAAAAGAACGGTAACTGCAACGCCAAAGCCACCAGAGCAAAACCTGCTCCGGTAACCATCTGCGTCAGTACCACGAAAAACTTCTTCGTCTTGAACATTTCAAGGAACGGACTCCAAAGGAACTTCAGCGTCCAGGGCATCATGATGAGCGACGTCCACAGAGCAATCTGCGCGTCACCGATACCCAGCCCCTTGAACATCAACACAGAAACCATGTTCAGCACCACAAACGGCAATCCCATGGCAAAATATACGGTGGGGACCCACGATATAGGATTATGATTTTTTCGGCTCATCCCTTCTGTATATTATCTGTGTCACTTCAACGGTTCACTGCCCATAGTCAGCTCCAGCGTACCGCCGTCCACTATATCCTGATGCGTGAAGAATGGAGTCTCCAACTTATTGCCGTTCAGCACAATGCTCCGCACATACTTGTTGTCGCGGCTGTTGTTGTGGGCTATCACCTTGAACGACTTGCCGTCTTTCAGATGAACGGTCGCCTCGTTGAACAGCGGGCGTCCGATGGAATATACCGGCTTGCCGGGGCATACCTGATAGAAGCCCATCGCATTCAGAATGTACCATGCAGACATCTGTCCACAGTCTTCATTGCCCGAAAGTCCGTCGGGGTTGTTGAAGTAAAGCGTATGCAGCACCTCATCCACAATCTCCTGCGTACGCCAGGGCTGGCCTACGTAGTTGTAGAGATGGGCAATGTGATGGCTTGGCTCATTGCCGTGGGCATACTGGCCTATCAGACCGGAAATATCCACCGAGGTCGATTCACCTTCCAGCTTGGAATCGGCCGTGAACAGAGAATCCAACTTGCCGATGAAGGCGTCGCGTCCTCCCATCAGTTCCACCAGTCCATCCACATCGTGGGGAACGAACCAAGTCCACTGCCATGCCGTACCTTCGCAATAGTCATCATTACGGTGATTGGAAGCGCGGGGGTTGAAAGGCGTACGCCAGTTGCCCTCACTGTCCAGTCCGCGCATGAAGCGGGTACTCGGATCGAAATAAACTTTATATCCCTCGGCAAAAGCCGCATACTTATCGCGGTTGGCTTCGTCGTCCAAGGCACCTGCCAGTACGGAGATACACCAGTCATCGTAAGCATATTCCAAAGCTTTAGCCACAGATTCATTGTCTTTATCGCAAGGCACGTAGCCAATCTTGTTCTTCCAGTACTTGGCCTGCGGCATCAGATGCGGCACAACCAAAGGATGGGTGATAATACCCGTCGTATCGTATTCTGCCGTACGGAGGCAAGCCTTGTAAGCCTCCTGCACGTCGAAGTTACGGTATCCCTTTACATAAGAATCCGCTATGAGGGAGGCTGCATGATAACCAATCATGGTACCCGTATAGTTTCCGGCCAGTTCCCACATAGGCAGGACGCCGCCCTCGCGGGACTTCTGGATGAGCGAACGGATGAAAGCCTCGTTCAGTTCAGGATCAATAATCGTCATCAGCGGATGATAGGCACGGAAAGTGTCCCATAAAGAGAAAATGGTGTAGATAGGCTCGTCCACCCTGCCTTGATGGGGCTTCAAGTCCATACCAAAGTAACGTCCGTCAGCATCGGTAAACAAGTTGGGCTGCATACCCGTGTGGTAAAGTGCCGTGTAGAACATGGTACGCTGGTCGTTGTCCTTCGTATCGATGTCAATCTTGGAAAGATAAGTGTTCCACTGCTGGCGGGCAGCACGGCGCACACCGTCAAAATCCCATCCGGAGATTTCGGCTTCCACATTCTTGCGGGCACCGTCCATATCCACGGCAGACACACCTACCTTTACCAATACCTCCTCATTGGGCTCCGTCTGGAATTGCAGTAAAGCTTTAGCTGTAGGCAGAAGCGGACCGCCTTCGTCCAATGCCATGGAGTCCGTGACCAGCGTATAGGTGAATGGTTTGGAGAACTTGGCATAGAAGTTGATATACTGGTCGAAAGCCCAATATACAGTCTTCTTGCGTCCACGGATTTCAGTATCGCTGATTACTTCCAGCTCCATCTGTTCATTCTTCTGGCGCTGGATACTGTAATCCAGGTCGAGGATAAAACCTGCATCTTCCGCTTTCGGGAAGGTATAGCGATGAATCGCCGCACGTTTGGTAGAGGTCAGTTCGGCTTTCACCCCGTAGCGGTCCAAAAATACGGAATAATATCCCGGTTCGGCTGTTTCATTCTCGTGGGAAAAGGCAGAGGCGTACGCCATCTGCTGGCTCTTCGAGCCCATGGAGTGGTAATCCTGCCGACCTACAGTGGGCATCAGCAGCACATCCCCGTAATCGGCACAACCCGTACCGCTGACGTGGGTATGTGAAAATCCGTTGATAGTAGTATCTGCATAGTAATATCCGGAGCAGGCATCCCACTCGTAGATACGCGTGTCGGGGCTGGGCTGAATCATCCCGTTGGGAACTACCGCTCCGGGATAGGTATGCCCATGTCCACCCGTACCGATGAACGGATTGACGTAAGACGCATAGTCCGGTGCCGTCTGGGTACAGCTGCAAACCGCCCCCAGCAGAAAAAGTCCGCCCAACAGTATGGAACTAGATTTCATGTTTTTCTTCATATTGTTTATTGTATAAGTAGGTGTATAGCTTCATAATAGAATCTTGTTATATGAGAATGCTTGAGGAGGGCCGCCCTATTACTTTGAGCAAAGCCCTCCTTTGTTTCATGTATGAAAAGGTTCAAGCATCCGTTTTCCGAAACCTCAGTTTACGGAAAACACGGCATCAGCGTACCTTCTTCATCGTATAGTTCTCACTCACGAAGTAAGGAACATCGGGGAAGATGTCGGTCTCAATCTCACCGCCTACATACTTATAGGGATTGATAGCCCATCTGTTGCCCAAGCCATAGATATGCATATCACCGTTAGGAGCAATAGCACCATCCATATAGTAATCATCATAGTTAGGATATGCCTTCCACTGGAAATTCTTACTGTAAGTACCGAAATGCATTTTGTAGGTAACAGGGTCTTCAGCATCGCCCTCATGAATGGTTTGCGGATAGATGAGCAGTGCACCGTTATAGTAATCGCAATGCATCGGATACTTACCGGTGATTTCGGGGAAAGTACCCCAGTTGTAAACCACATATCCGGTACCTTCTTCATCCTTTTCAATGATCACATTCTTCTCAAACTCCTGGCTGCCTTTCCAATCCCACCAGCGAGGATTACCTTCTTCATCCACATAGGTAAAGAGGGAATTGCTGGAAGTTACCTTCCACTCGCCGACCAAATCTTCATAACCCAACATTTTGCCCTGATAAGCTTCACCGGTACGGCTCCAGTACTTGCCACTCCATTCCACTCCATCATCAAAGAGCACCTCACTTATTTCCGAAAGCAACACGTAATACTGATACATCAGTGGTTTGGGGTTGTAGAACATCTGAATACCATAACCTTCATCCTTCACTTTTTGGAATTTGCTTTTGTCAAATCCGCTCCAGCCTCCGTTCAGCTCATCATTAATCTTCCAGGGTAACGGAGCATACTTGGATTTGGGCAGGTTCTCAAAATGAGACTCTTCACGGCCAAAGGCTCCATTAGGATTCTGATTCTGGTAATAACCGTAGGTCATATAATCCACAATATCACCTACTTTCACACCTTCTACCTCGCCGTCGGGAGAGTCGAGAGAACCATATTCATACACACCAATCAACTTTTTGCCAAACACTTGGCGGCATTCGTAAACCAAGCGCGCGAAGTTGGCACGTGAACGTTTTTCGAAGCCGGGACTGGGATTGGAGTTATTATAACTGGTGTACTCATCATCAAAGTCAATGCCATCCAAACCATAAATATCCAAGTAGGCTTTCAGTTCCTTGGCAAAGTCTTTGGCAGCAGCTTCCGAAAGGTTGCCCATACCTGCCTCGTCATGGTTACCAAGAATAGTCATCACCACCTTAATGCCCTTAGCCTGCAAAGGACGGATGAACTTATCCGCATTTCTCAGCAAGAAGGAAACCTGGTCATTGCAGAAAACATGTACGCGACCGGTCTTGCTATCCACATTGATGTTGGCAGCAAAAATGCTGACTACATCAAAGAAAGGCTTTCCGTCGCTCTTCATGGTATATTCACCCATATTCAAGATGTTCTCGTCATTTACTTCCACAAAGCAATGTGTAAGTATATCACCCTTACTGATACTCTCAGGAATAGCAGCCAAAGGCTTTACCAAGTAAATATATTCCTGATTGTTTGTAGAAACTTCCACACCGTTATTGGCAGATGCAGAAACGGCAACAGCATAAGTCTGTCCGATTGTGCCTCCGGCATTGATATTCAGTTCCACAGAAGCCGACTTCTGTTCGCCCGCCTTGATAGTGGCAGTTCCACCGTTCGCCAGGCTCAGCTTATCGGCGGGATACATTTTATAGCTTGTTCCATTCTTCTTATTGTAAGCCTCCAAAACGTCTTCGTCCACTTTGAAGGTCACCGTAACATCCTGCTCTGCAGCTTTGCTCAGTTCAAAATAGAGATGTCCGGTAGCAACCTTGTCGCCAAAAACAGAAATCGGAGTAAGTTCACGTGCACCGGCGGCAGACTTTACATAGCCATACACGCCATCCACAGTATCCAGCTTGTCACTGTTGCCGGTGTTGATGACAACATCATCTTCACAACCGGTGAAGCATATTCCTGCACATGCAAAAGCCATTGCCAGCAAGCCTGATTTTACATGATTCATATATTTCATAATCAATATCTTTTTATTTGAATTAAGGTATAACTAAATTATTTAGCGGGCAGTTCCACAGCAGTCCAAGTCAATGATTCCACTGCAGTAGCATTGTTCTCATTTCCGCTATAATCGTGAATGGTAGTACCGGCGCCCTCATCGAACTTCCAGTAAGAAACCAGTCCGTCAGCATCCGGCTCTACCTGGTAGAAGTGGTCCTTTGCATTGATTTCTGCTGATGTCAACACCTTGTTCCAGATACGCACCTCTGAGATATTACCTTCCAACCAACGGTCACGATTGTATGAATGACCAATCCAGAATCCGTTACCTTCATCGGTCATGGTCTGGCCCCAGTTCACGACTCCGCAGTCCAAAGTAGTCTCCAGCATATTCTTACCATTGATGTAGATTATAACTGTTTTTGCATCCGCATCGTAGGTCACAGCGATATGTGTCCATTCGTTTGTCGGAATAACCAGACTCTCATCGGTCACATTGCCGCTACTTGTAGCCACCTGCAACTGGTTTTGAGGAATTCCGGCATCACCGATGCGGAGCAGGAACTTACCTTCGATACCCATAATGGAAGTCAGCATCTTGTCAAACTTGCTTACACGAATCAACGCTTCTGCCGTCAGCTTATTCATATTATTGGCTACATCTGGATTGGTCCAAGTTACGTAAACCAGATTCTTGGTAATATCAGGAACCGTATTAATCAATGCGGCACCCTTCAGCACGTAGTACATGGTACCGGAGCTCTTCAAGACTCCGATGCTTGCCTGGTCTACCGTAACCGGCAATACATATACCTTCTCACGGTCCAGCTCCGTCAAGTTCTTGAAGCTGACAGTGATGTCGTCTGAAATGACAGCACCGGCCAAAATGGTAGCCTGCGGAGTTTCTACCGTATAATAGTTTTCCGGCAGAGCCTCGGCTGTGTCATAATAGGTAGCGTTATAAGTAGCTACCAGTGAAGGGTCCGCCTTCAAGGCAATAGTTATATCCTGCGATTCAGGACGGGCCATTGAAATCCGGAATGAACCTTCCGTATCGGAAACAGTGTTTTTCAACAACACAGTACTGGTCATCGCCGAGCCGTTGATATACACCTGATTATCGAAATTCTCAACGTCATTATCATTACAAGCAGCAAATACACCTGCCAATAATGCCATCGATACTAAATATATACTTTTCAGTTTCATGATATTCTTTTATTTTTTAGGAGCAGGATTCATAATATTGATAGCTTCTCTCACGTATTGATAGGTATTGGTAGCATTGTAATAATCATTCTGCATGTTCTCAATAGCCAGACCAGCTTTTGTAAACTCTGCAGACGGTTCTGTCACCCAATAAGCAGCTTCCGACAGAGCTCTCAAAGCATTGTAATATCCGGTAGTCTTATCTGTTGTATCCAGAGAGACGGTAGATGCCGATACAATGAAGCGGTCAGCCGGAACACCGTCTGCCATCAAGGCCTGAAGCGCTTCTATCCCCAGTTGGGCAACATCCGTGGCATCATTTGTAATTAAGATGATATGGTCACAAGAAGACAGCACAGACTGGCCTATCAGGTTGGCAGGATACCCCTGGAACACCAGTTGCTTGCCTGAATTGGCACTCTTCCAGTTGGACATCACACTGAAGAAGGCATCCTGATTTGCCTTTGCTTCAGCCTTGTCAGCCTCGGACATGTAGATAGGATTGCTACCACGATACTCGGCTACAATACCGTCGAAAGGTGCTTCAAGAGCTATCAGTCTGTTCAACTCAGCCGAAAGATAAGCCGAAAATGCAGAAGTTTCCGTTCCTTCCTTCACCTTGTCGGTATGTTCCTTCAAGATATTGTCATAGCTGATGGAATAGAATACTTTCGTTCCTTTCTCATGTACATTTACAATATCTTCCAATTCGAATTCCACCAAATCGGGAGTAGTTGCGATAATTACGTCCAGGCTGTCGGGAACATCCGACATGTGCTGCCCACGGCTGAAAGGAACTTTCTCACTATTATCAAACCAGCCGTATACAATCTTATGGTCAGAATTCTTGTATTCCTGCAAGTTCTTCAGATACTTGGCATACAGTTCGGGAGACTGTTCGTCGATTCCGGGTTCTTTCAGTTTAATACTCTCTGAATCCGTCCAGTCGGAGCAGGCAGACAATGCCAATACGGAAAAAGCTGCCAGCACGATTCCTTTGAATGATTTCTTATATAATTTCATAATTATTCAGCATTTATTGTTATTATTTGCGTGCCCACCATACGTCAGTAGCCATGTTGTCCGGTCCACCCAGATAGTTGCTTACTGCCTCTTGCACGTTTTCAGTATTACTTGTATATTCTTCAGAAGGATAAGGCATACGGCGTGCACCTTTCTCGCTATCAACAATTCCACCGCTCAAGTTACCTTCACTGGTTGCAGGCAACAGTTTGGGATAGCCCGTACGGCGATAGTCAGCCCAAGCTTCGTTACCCAACGGCCAATTCGCAATCCACTTCTGGGTAATGATACGTTCCTGCTTTTCTTCCTTGGATGCCCCTTCATTCCACTTGACAGTAATGGCTGAAAGGTTCTTTTCATAAGTATTAAGACCGGCGGGATCTTTGTAAAGAGCAGGTACACTGCTTTCATCAGCCAGATAACTGTCTACACCGGTAGCTCCCCACTGTTCGAAAGAGAGACGGACACCTTGTTCATAAAAATCAGCAGCGGTTCCTTTCATGTTGAAACCATAGATTGCAGCGGCTTCAGCACGCAAGAAAGCAACTTCTGCCGCATTCATCCAAAGCACGGGATCAGAAGAAGAAATCTTCACACGTGAATAATTGATGAAATACTCTTTCATCTTACTGAGGTTGATACCGCGACGCAATCCCACATAAGCCTCTCCCGGCCATTTTGACTCCTCAAAATAGCTGGCACGGCGATTGTCGTTGTAACCGTTCATGTAGCAGATGATGTCGGCAGCAGGATGGGTATCACCACCTGAAGCTTCTTCATTGTAACGTACTGCCACAAACAACGGATTGCTGATTGTACCGAAATACTTCCATGTAGCATTGTCTGCATTTGTTTCAATCAGACCCAACTCGTGATTCACTGCACTTTCAGCCATTTCTTTAGCCTTAGCAGGGCTTACATTGGCAATACGGATAGCCAAACGCAGTTTCAATGAATTGGCAAACTTCACCCACTTCTGTACATTACCACTGTACACGAAATCTGCAGAAGCAACCAACGCCGCATTTCTGTTTTCAGTCAGCACCTCGATGGATTCGTCCAGTTCCTTGAAGAATGCGTTATATACTTCTTCCTGCGTATCATAAGGAATGGTAATCTTGCCATCCTGACCGATTTTAGAATAAGGAATAGGACCATACGCATCAGTCACGCGACTCATGGCAGCAACCTTTATGATTTGAGCAATGGCATAAGGAACCGGATTATTGGTATTCTCCGATACTTGTTTCACTGTGCTCAAGTTACCGTAAAGTGTTGAAATGATACGGTCACTTATCAAGAACACACGCGTCCAGTCATTTGTAGCATTAAAATTGGATATTGTATTGGACCAGCCGGCATTTGAATCGGCAAAATAACCTCCCAACGGTCCACCCAACAAACAATCAGTAAACTGTGCCGTATTGACATCTGATGAGATAACCGTACTTGCCAAGTTACTCATGGCAGAACCCAGTGCATAATCATCCGGAGTCAAATCACCCGGTTGATAAGGATTGGAGTTGATATCCATATAATTGCCGGTACAGGACATAAAGCCCATAACCAACGGAGCAACAATCAATTTATTTATAATATTTTTCTTTTTCATACGCGCCGGTACGAAAGTACCGGCCTCCTTCCATTTATGGGACTTTTCATCGCTCCTGTATAAGAAAAGAATTTATGAACGTTTCTTTATAAAATAAAAAGCACTTTATAGTATAACTCTATCTCTATTACAAGATAATAAAATACTATAAAGTGCTTTCATATTAATTAGTACTAACAGGGTCATAATCAGCAGGTACAGGAGCAACGATACTCACAAAGATAACATCTTCTGTTCCAGTATTTTTTGCGCCATGACATTCACCCTTTTTAGATACTATAACTTGCCCCTTTGTAAAAGGCACCTCCGTATCAGGCGTTGGATAAAATACCCCCTTGCCTTGCAATATAACCCATATATCATCAGAGTTATGATGGTAATGCTTTGGTAAGGTTTGACCAGGTTTAATAACCCATACTGAACCACCTGTGGAATCAGTTTCATAAAATGGTGTCCTAACAGCTTTCTCTAGACTTTCAACTTTCACAAGTTCCATGTCAAAAATACGTTGATCATTCATAATGCTCACACCTTTCATCAATTAATAACTAACGAGTGCCAGATGCATATTCACCCATATTAATATCTAGAACCTCTCGAACGGGCTGGATTAAAGAATCCTCGTATTGAACCTTCCACTGAATATCCTGATTCATCTCGCCATTTTGTAACCCCGCAATGGTTTCCCCATCACCTATTTTGGATTATACCGTGTTCGAAAATATAATTCAACACATTATAAGCATGAAATACTACATGATTAGGATCTACACCGTGAAAGTGATACTGTAAATCAGGTAAAAATAATGTACTCATACCCACAGAATCTACCATCATATCATTGGTACCTTGAATACTAAAATAACGCACATTTACAGCATAATACATGAAACGAGTCACCTCTTTATCAGGATGATTTTCAATCGATTCTCGACTTAAGAACTTACGAGATGGTCCAAATACAACGGCTTTACAAGAGGGATATAATTCTAGTAATGCATCTACATACTTTACAAGCATATCTGCACGTTCTTTGGCCGCTAAACCAGAGGCTAACATATCCGTAGCAAACACCCTGTATTGGCACTCTGCTAATAACTCATCCACATTTGGACAATCCCATACCTGACTACGATCAAAATCATCTAATACAGGCTTATCGATTTTCTCACAATTCGTCACCATCAAGGTCGGTGGAATATCTGCATCAGTATCCTCGTAATGCACCTTATAATTCTGAGGTGCAAAACCTGCGGAATCACGACGATGATCAAAACAATCCACAGGTCCTAAATACTTTGTGAGTACCTCTACCATTGTATCGCGGCCAGGCATATCACACTGCTCTGGCATCAATAACTCAACGAAAAAAATACCACCTGGTCGGACTGAAGTATCTGTTAAATCTTGTTTAAAAACTTGGCTCATATGCTCTCTCCTATAGTTAAAGCGTAATATAAAATGCATCCTTTATCCTATAGTATATCGGATGTTTATAAGTACTACAATTACGTAACCAATGTTTTATAAATAATATAAAGTCTATATTTTGACTACAGGTTAGAGTAATTTCTATATACTGTGACATCACGTTTATATGATTTAAACATAGGGATTCATATTCAGGTTCAAGCTGTTTACTATTCTCTAATGTTTGTAGAAATTTTGCATATAAATAATCAATACTTTCATAACGATTACCAACCTTACAACTCCCCATATCAAATAGGTTACGATAAGAAATATCTCCAGGCAATACAGACATCCAGTTTAAGGCATACTCTGATACACCGAATACTGTATTTTCTGGATTAGGCCCATCTAAATCATCCTGTAACCACGCTGATATTATTTGGTACATATTTAGTATTTCATATTCGCCTATTTCACCATAAAACTCACCTAACCCATCTAGATCAATCTCTAAATTGGCAATACAACGATACATAAAAACTACCTCCTAAAAGTCTCCAATCTTCTTATAGTAAAAGTATAACTATAATCATGTACCATATTTGCCACATTAGACTTTATTTCTATCTTTGAAGTTAATAATAAAACAACGCATAAATTCAAAAAGACCCGCTTCATGGTCCTCGAACTCATGGAGCGGGTCTTTGTATTAACTTACTAGCATGGGATGGTGAGTTGACAGCGAAACCCAAACGGACTCTACCGGACTCCAACCCCTACTCAATTATAGAGGTTTACGAACCACGTCAAGGATAGAACCATCGCGGTATTCTACGATTGCCACGATGTCTTCGTCTTTGTCGGATACAGGGATATCTTGTGGTTTACCTACCAAGTCGAATGCTAATTGTTGTAATTCTTCAATTGTGTAGATAGGCAAGTTGCTATCTTTGAAGCGTTCAATCAAATCAGTACGAGCTGGGTTGATTGCAATACCGTATTCAGTAACGAGTACGTCAACGGAGGAGCCTGGTGTAATTACAGTTGCAACTTTGTCACGGATCATTGGCAACCGGCCACGGATCAATGGACAAGTAATAACTGTACATTTAGCACCTGCTGCTGTATCGGAGTGACCGCCAGAAGCGCCCATCAATACACCGTTAGAGTCAGTCATTACGTTTACGTTGAAATCAAGGTCGATTTCAGTAGCACCAAGGAATACTACGTCTAGGTAGTTTGTAGTGCAGTCAGTCCATGGATTAGCGTACATGGAAGCGGACATTTCGATATGTGCAGGGTTTTTATCTAAGGATGCAGCTGCAGTAGTATCGAATGTTTGCGTATCGTAAATGGCACGAATCAAGCCTTCTTCAAGCATACCAGTCAAGATGCCAGTAGCGCCACCGATAGCGAAACCACCTACTTCACCGCGTTTGCGAAGTTTTTCAGCAATAAATTTCGCTACAGTCAATGGAGCACCGCCAGCGCCCAATTGGAATACGAAACCATCTTTAATGATGCCTGCTTGGTCAAGGAATTCACCAGCTAGTTCAGCAATTTTAATTTGGATAGGGTTTTTAGTGAAACCTACCGCACCAGAAGCGATACCTTCTGGATCACCAATACTTTCAACCTCAACAACATAATCAACATCAGTTTGAGGGATTGCATAGTTATGTACATAATCAACCAAGTTATCTGTGATAATAACAGTTGTATCTGCATAGTGGGAGTCAACTTTAGCATAGCCAAGAGCACCACATGCGGATTTACCCATACGACCAGTAGCATTACCACGTGGGTCAGCTGTAGGAGCGCCCATGAAAGCTACGTCGATATGAACTTCACCAGATTCGATAGCGCGAGCACGACCACCGTGAGAACGAATCACTACAGGGCGTTTCAATACGCCAGGGTTTTGTGTCAAGAATTTACCAAGACGATCGCGCAAGCCAGATGTTTCAATAGCTGTTACAGTGCCGTCTTGAATCATTTCTACCAAGAACTCATGGCATGGGGATAAGGAAGAAGACGCGATTGTAATGTCTTTAATGCCTTTTGCTTGAACGCGTTCCATAACCATTTTCATTACATAATCGCCATTGCGCAAGTGATGATGGAAGGACAAAGTCATGCCATCTTTTACGCCAGCCTTTTCGATTGCTTCATCGATAGAAGCAAGTACTTTATTTGTACCAACACGGCTCATGTGTACAGGTTTACCTGCGCGATGAGCTTTAGGTTCGATTGCGAATTCACCTTGATATACTTCACGACCTTCTAGTGCTGGGATATTTGTTGGGATATCGCGACCTACTTTATTTAACATCGTATTCTGCTCCTTCCTCTAATTCAACTTTAATGCCTGCTGCACGTGCTTTATCAACTACGCGTTGTGCACGAACTACGATAGGACCATCGATCATTTTACCATCTACGGAGATTACGCCTTTATTGTTGCGCAATGCATCTGCATAGCTGTTCAATACCTTAACGGAATGAGCGATTTCTTTTTCGTCAGGAGTGAATACTTCGTGGATAATTTTGATTTGGCTTGGGTGGATACAAGATTTGCCATCATAACCCAAAGCTTTAATGAATTCAACTTCTTCGCGGAAGCCTTGAGGGTCTTTCACATCGGAGAATACAGTATCGATTACGCGGATACCTGCTTCGCGTGCTGCATGAAGGATGGTTTGACGAGCGAACAACAATTCAACAGCTGGTTTATGTTTACCTGTTCGAAGATCCGCACGGTAGTCTTCAGCGCCAAGAGCGATAGCAACTACACGAGGGCCATGGCAGATTTCACGAACATTGTACAAACCGCGAACGGATTCAATAGCTACAATAATGTTGATTGTGCCTTCTGGCCAGCCATTAGCTTTTTCTACTTCTTCAATTTTCTTCGCTACGATTTCAACTTCAGAAACATCTTCAGTTTTAGGTAAACGAATCATATCAGGTTTAGCTGGAACGATAACATCAAGATCGTCATAGCCATAAGGAGTTTGTGTAGGATGGTTGATACGAACAACTGTTTCTGCACGGAATTTACGGGATTTCAATGCTTCTGCAGTTAAAAGACGAGCTGTGTCTTTTTCTGTAATTGGCACGGAATCTTCGATATCGATCATGATGGAGTCAGCACCGTGAATATCTGCACTGTTAATCATTTTAGGTGTATTACCTGGTACGAACATCATGGAACGAGACAAACGTTTTTTAGCAGCCTCTGTTAATGGGTTTGTTTTAACTTCTGGGAATGTTTTATCGTTAGCCATTATGCTTTGCTCCCCCTTTCCAATGCACCTAATACGCGAGCTTTAATTGTGTAATCCCAAGCATTTTTATCTTGTACGATTACTTTTACGCCATCATAACCAGCTTCTTTCACTGTGTTCAAGATAACGGATTTAATTTGGTCGCCGTATTGGCGAATAACTTTGGATGTTAATTCAATTTCGATACCGCTAGCAATCGGTTCAACCGTTACTAATGCATCATTTTTTTCGTCGAAGCCAGCTTGTGCAGCTTTTACTAATTGTGCCATGTTGCATCCTTTCTACAAAAAATATATCAAATGGCAAAGACCAGACGTGTCGCGAATGTCTGGTCCGTGCCGTTAAAACAATGTTGATTATAAGATTGTATGATTAACCAATCATACCGATGAAAGTCCACCAAGGGATACCTACTACAAAGAGTAGAATCCAACTCAATACCGCTAAGATAGCACCAGCAGTCCACCAATCTTTCAAGTTGTTATAACCTGCAGAGTAGATGATTGGACCAGGGGATGCACCGTAGTGAGTTACGAGACCACCAAACGCATTTGTTGCAAGTAATACAAGTCCAAACATAACTGGGTCTACACCTGATGCCATACCTACAGTTAAGAATACTGGAAGCATAGACGCAATATATGCAGTACTGGAGGCGAACAAATAACGAATCACAACACTGATAGCGGACAGAATCAATACGACTACGAGAGGCGAAAAATCGAGCGCCAAGTTTGTTTGCATAAATGTTGCAAGCCAAGCAAAGAATTTAGCTTTAGTCAACGCTGTGGACAAACCAAGGATAGCACCAAACCAGATGAATGTATTCCAAACAGCTTTAGTTTGAACCATATCATCCCAAGTGATGATACCAGAGAAGAATACAATAGTCATAGCCACTAATGCTACTGCTGTAGGGCTTAAATCAAAAGCAATTGATGGGATTAGTAACCCAATAGAAGGCCAAGCCCACCCAATAAGAGCAAGAATAAATACAACTGCCAAGATTTTTTCAGATGTTTTCATAGGTCCTAATTTTGCAAGACCATCAGCAGCTAATTTTTTATTGTCAATTTTTACTGCTTCAGGACGGTCGATCCAGTAACCTACAAGTGGTACGAAAAGCAACATTACAAGACCAGGAAGAGCCAAAGCAGCAGCCCACTCAACCCAGTTCATGCTTAGACCAGTAATTTTAGTAACAAAATCTAATGCCAACACGTTTGGAGCCATAGCTGTTAAGAACATGAAGGATGTAATCTTTGTTACAAAATAACCATTCATCAAGATGAAGGAACCGCCACGTTTAGCAGTATCGCCAGGATAAGAACCGATAGATTCAGCAATGGATAAATTAATTGGATATACGATACCAGCTGCACGTGCTGTGTTAGAAGGTGTTGCTGGAGATAATACTAAATCAAGAAGTGCTGTTACGTAACCAAGACGTAATACAGTAGAACCGAATGCGCGAATCAAGTAGTAGGCAACGCGGTGACCAAGACCAGTTTTACCAAAGGCAACGCTCAAGGAGAATGCAGCGATGATCATCCACAATGCTGTGGAGCCGTAACCTACCAAGATATCTTTTGCATTGTCTAAGAATAATGCAGATGCAGATAATACAGCTAATAAAATAATTTGAATTGGATATGGTTTTAAAATCAAACCTAAGATACCTGCAATATAGAAACCAAATAGGCGCCAGGCGGTATCTGAAAGTCCTTCTGGTGGAGTTGTGAACCAGAGGATAACAGGGATTAGCACAATAAGTGCTAGTTTTAAGAATCTTTCCATGTTTATTCCTTTCTTAAAAACATAGGCATATATATCATCCTAACACTACCCCAGAAATTCTTAATACGCGACTATCATCTATTGAACTCTAGGATTTTTTGTCTACACTCATTATATATGTTTAAAAGAAATATGAATAATAGATTACCTTTATAGGGGTTATAAAAACTTTTATATCTACTAATCATACTTTTTATGCATTTTGAGCATAGAATTGTAGTTCCAAATGAAATCATAACCACCCGTAGAACGGGTGGTTTGC
>OGGS01000163.1_pt1 | contig 75859 bp, 78 predicted proteins | sample 1571281 | NCBI WGS metagenome assembly OGGS01 (sample SAMEA2582042, study PRJEB24529) | metagenome | biome: Human gut stool | place: China | collected 2011 | reverse complement strand
ACTTGCATGTGTTAAGCACGCCGCCAGCGTTCGTCCTGAGCCAGGATCAAACTCTCCATAAAATATGAAGAACCTTGATTGGCTCTAATAATCTTTTTGGCCTGAACCTTGATAAATCAAAGCTCAGTAAAGAAATTGCCGATTGCTTATGTTCATAATCAATCGATGTTTTTAAAAACATCTGGCTTGAATCACAAATGATTCATGTTGCATTGTTTAGTTTTCAAAGAACAACTTTGTCTTGTCGGAACATTTCATCATGTCCCTTACGACATCTACTATTTTATCGCAGCCCGTTCAGTTTGTCAAGAGATTTTTAAAATTTCTTTTTTGTCTGAACTCGAAACACTTTCCTTTCAGATGCTTGCCAGTCAAGGCTTCTCATCTTCTGTGTCCCGTGTCTCTCGCGGCGACTTGTATTATATTACACGCTTCGCCTCGCCTTGTCAACACCCTTTTCAAAAAAAAGATAAAAAATGAAGACGAGCAGCTGCGGGATAAACAGCTGCTCGTCTTCGTTGGGAAAGAATCATTTATCTTAGAGAGAAATGGAGGAAGTGGGATTCACTTCACATGTCGTGGGAGCCCTTGGGGATATCGGCTTTCCCATCGACAACCATAGTGTAGCAGGGCAATCTGAAAATACCCTAAGCTTATCTGAAAAATACCTGATTCTGATAGTTTTTTCTTCTTCGGGCCGATCACTCTTTGAGCTGGATGCTGCTGATGATCTTGTCGGCGAGTTTGCCCTGGTCGTCCTCATGTTCCTTCGGGTAGGCGATGGCGATAAACCAGTACTCCTCGGGCAGCGGCAAGAAGACGACCTTCAGGGTCTCATCCTCGCCGCGCATCTTGCACTGGACGGTCGTGACACTCGCATCCTTGCCTGAGATCTTGATATTCTTGGCATCGCGCGAGGTCTCTTTGGCCTTGGCGTTCTGCTCGAAAGCCGTCAGATAGCCGTCGAGCGCCTTCTGCTCGAACTGCGCTTTGCTCGCCGCGTCGCTCTTGAGCTTGTCGGTGTTCATGACGTACGTCGTGAACTGCATCAGATGGAAGTCCATGCCCTTGGCCTGCGTGACCCGACTGTCCGTGATGGACTTGACGTAATCGTTCGACTTGGCGGCTTCTTCCTTCGGCTGCTGTTCTAGTGTGAACGGCAGGTCCATCTGCAGGCTGGTCACGCCGCCCTTGACTTCCTGCGAGGTCAGCTTGGCCTGACCGCAGCCGAGCAGCAGGGCCGCCATGACGAGCGCCAGCAGACCCACGGCAATGAGTTTCTTCATGCTATTTCCCTCTTTTCGCAAATGAATTGATACTGAGGATATTATAGCATGATTCTCGACGCTCTGAGAGTTTTCCCGCTGCAAAAGTGCTACCGAGTGCTAAAAAGTGCTATATGGGACGTCACTTCGTCAGGTAGTCCTCGAAATTCTGTGCCTTGCGGTAGTCGTAGACGACGCCGTACTGCAGCCAGCTGTCAATCGAGGCGATGACGATGTTCATGATGGTGTGTGTGCTCAGGGCGAAGTTGCTGATCTCGCAGATCTTGATGGTCTCGCCCGTCCGGATGTGCTCGAACATGATGGTGATCTCATAGGCACTGCAGGTCAGCAGGTAGAGGTTGCCCGTGCTCTTCTCTTTGAGAGACATGTAGTGCGGATCTTCCCCATCGCGCGGCACGAAGCCGAACTGCTGGAAGCGCTCGATGAGCTGCGGCTCTGTCTCGCGGTGGAATTTGGCATTGATGGTATCGCGTTTGGCTTCGAGTTCGGTGAACAATGGGAAACTGATCATAAGGCATCCTCCTCGCATATACACAGCGTGAACTGAAAATGGACTTGAACGATTGCATCGTCTGGAGATAGCAAAAGACACGCAGGGGAGCGTAGCCGCTTCGTTGCGTGTCTTTATGGTCTTGATTATAGCACAGGCGCGCGATTTCATCAAGCAGGGATGCGAGATATGGCACAGGAGCTCACTCATCCATCCGTTTTATCGGACGGCGCATGCATCGCATCCATCTGCTCGTCGGGAATCAGGATGACGTAGAAGATCCTGCCGTAGCGTTCGCTCTGGACAAGGCGGCCGCGGTCGATGACCCAGCGCACCCTGCCGCTCTTCGTGACGATGCGGTAGTTGACCGCATCGTTCTCCTTGTCGTGCCGGTTCGTACAGGCGTAGATCTGCTGCCAGATGCTCGTATTCACCCGCTCGTAGTCGTCGGGATGGACGATACCGCGGAAGCTGTGTTTTGTGTAGTGAAGGAAATCATCGAGATCCTCGCACTCGAACAGGGCGATGAGTTCTTCATTGGCAAACAGGATGTCCTCCCCTTCCGCATCGTAGATCAGGATGGAGGCTGGCAGGTTGAAGACAACATCGCGCAGCGAGAAGCCCATCTGCACGCGGCGCGCCGCCGTCATGCCGGGTGCATAGCGGCAGCAGCCGTTCTTGCCGTGCAGCTTGACTGTGTAGAGTGCCGTATCCGAATCGCGCAATACGTCGAGCGGCGATTTTCCATCGGCCTGGTCGGCCGAATAGATGGCATAGCCCATCGAGGTGGCGCAGTGCCTCGTCGCCGACCTGATGGCCATTGATATCGTTGATGAGCTTGAACTCATCGATGTCGAGCTGTACGAAGAGGGCCTGCTACAGCTGGCCATCATTGAGTTTTGCCTTGACAGCCGCTTCGAGGCCATGGCGGTTGAGCAGCCCGGTGAGCTGATCCGTCATGGCTAGGCGCCGCAAGCCCTTCTGCTTGTCGTGCATGATGAGCAGGATGTAGGTCAGCGCCGTCAGCATGAAGAGGGCCACGAGACCGAGCGCTGCCGCCGCGCCAAACGAGCCCATCACGCGCCAGCCCTCGCGCGGTGCGAGCTGTATGCGCCACTGACAGCCGCCGTAGGAGAAGGTATAACTAACAGGATCAGTCGGCGCAATGTCGGACTCCAGGATGGTCGCATAGTCGTTATAGCTGAAGCCCGTCTTCTCAAGGCGGTATACCAAGCCCGACTTGTCCATGTTGGTGACCGTCCGCGCAAAGACGTCCGGGACCTTGATGTAGACTGCCGTAAAGCCCCAGAGCTCTTGTGAACGATTTGACCCGACATCAGGGCAGTCCGTTCTTTTTCTTCTTTCGTCGTTTTTATTTTTACTCTTGACTTCCCATCACCATGGCTGCGGAGTCATCGGCGTGACGACGCCGAAGGTATAGCCCTTCGCCTTGAGGATGCGGATGATCTCTGGCAGTGCCTTGACGGTCTCTTCATGGCCTTCAGAACAGTGCATGAGGATGATGGCTGCATGCGCTGCGACTGGTTGGTCGGTCTGCCCGTCGATGTTGTCGATGAAATCCTGCGCGACGGGATGATTCGGCGCTGCGTCGGCCGAGCTGACGTTCCAGTCGTGCTCGACATAGCCGCTGGCCTTGAGTGCCGGACCGTAGGCCTTCGTGAAGTGGCCGATGACGCCGCCCGGTGCGCGCAGGATCAGCGGGCGCACACCGAGGATACCGTGGATGATCTCATCGGTCCGCTCCATCTCCGAGAGGAAGGCGTCCGGCGAGGTGTAGAGCTTCTTGTAGTCGTGGTCGTAGCTGTGGTTGCCGATGGCGTGATGCTCGGCGTAGATGCGCTGCAGGACATCGGGGTGGAGCTCTGCATGCTGGCCTGTCACATAAAAGGTCGCATGGACCCCGTTCTCCTTGAGGATGTCGAGGATGGCCGGCGTGTTCTTGTCGCCGGGGCCATCGTCGAAGGTCAGGTAGACGACCTTGCCCTCTTTGTAGGGCGTGAGGTCCGGCATCACCGTCGTCAGCCCCTTCGCGCGGCGCTCAGACAGCGTGTACCTGTCGTAGACCGGTACGGTCGGATCGGAGAGCTTCAGGTTCGAGAAGTCGTCGGCAGCGATGACACAGGCGTCGGCATCGTCTACAGTGGTGGTCTCCGATGCGGAAGAAGACTCTGCTCCGCCATCGGGTTCTGCCGCCTTTGGGGCGCCGCAGCCTGAAAGCAGCACCGCACTCACGAGCAGGATGCCGGCCAAAAGCAGGCAGAGACGATACCCCCTGCTCTTCCCATCAGCTTCATTTCTCTTTCTTGCCATATTCATTCCGGATCTGCCGCCTTTCCTTCTGCTGTCTCTGCTGTCGCAATCTGAGCGTCTGGCTGCTTCTGCTTTTCGGCATTGTAGGTGGCAGCCAGCTTTTCCATGTACTTCTCCTGCAGGGACTCGATGCGCGCGGCGTACTCCGACTTGACGGTGAGCACGGCCGACTGGCGCTCATTCTCGGCCTTCATGAGCAGCATGCGCTTCTCATGCGTGTACTGCTCCTCGAGCGCATTGGTGCGCGCCTTCATCTCCTGCTCTTTCTCTTCAAGAGCCCTGCGCAGTTTTTCCACCTGCGCCTCTGCCTGCCTGCGTGCCTGCTCAGCCGCTTCAAGGCTCCGGTGCAGCTCGTCCGCCTTTGCCTGGACTTCCTTTGCGGCGGCCGCCTGCTCACGGCAGGCCTCATTCTCCTTCGTCAGCGCGGCAATCTGCTGGGCCTGCAGGGCGTTGAGGCGCTCCTTGTCGGCGAGGGAATCCGCCTGTGCCTTGGCTGCGAGGCGGGCATCCTCCTTGGCATGACTGAGGTCGCGCGTGAGCTTCTCCATCTGCTCGCGCAGGGTCTTTGCCTGCCCCTCCTGCTCCTTGGCCCGGAGTTCCGCTTCCTTCGCCGCCTTCGCCGCCAGATCAGCGCGCGTCTTCTCGGCGGCAAGGTCCTGCTGCTGGGCCGCGAATTTCTTCGCGAACTCCTGGCGGATGCGCTCCTCTGCATCCGCATTGACCGTCAGCGCATAGGTGAATGCCTCCGAGACGCGGTTCAAGAGGCTCTGGAACTCCTTGACTTCCATGCCGCGCTCCGGCAGCGCTCCGATGGCCTTCTGCTGCATGTAGAGATTCGCGAGCGTCTGGAACGTCCCGTCCCAGGTCAGGTTGAGCTCCTCACAGATTTTCTGGAGCTTCTCGCTCGTCTCCGGTTCCATCTTATATGTCTTGACATTTGCCATAAAATCACCCCGCAAGATTTATCTGCCCTCTAGTATAGCCCTTTCGCGCCGAAACTGCAAAGAGACCTGCCGCCGTGCAGCAGGTCTCTCTTTTTCATCTCATATCATGCAGCTGTATGCCACGCACTCAGTCCCAGCCGAGCTTCTGGCGCTGGGCCTCGATATCCGCGACGATCTCCTTGCCGAGGGCGAGCGGGTCGACGTTGACGTGCATGACCGCGCCGAGCGTCTCCTTCGTGTCGCGCTTGAGGAAGTTCTCGACCTTTGTCGAACCCTGGACCGGCGGCTCGACGCAGTGGTAGGAATCGATGCCGAAGAGGCGGAAGGCCAGAGATGCGTCGAGGCCCTTCTCGTTCGACCACTCCGGGCTCGAGAAGGCATACGGCATGTCCTTGATGGCCACGCCCGCGACGGCAGCGATGCCGCCGAGGATGGCCGAAGAACGCGTGTTGTCGACACACTCGCCGACGTGCCAGACGGGCGGCAGATCATTCTCCTTGAGGAAGGCCTGCAGCGAAGCGCCGGCTTCCTCCGCGCCTTCCTTGCTGCAGAGGCCCATCTTCAGCAGTGGGAAGGAAGCGCAGCCATTCGTCAGGATCATGACGTTGTTCTGAATCAGCGTGCGCGCGACGTCGAGCGTGGCGCGCTCGTAGACGACGCGCGGGTTCGAGCAGCCGACGATGTTGCAGATGCCGCGGATGCGGCCGTCCTTGAGTGCCTCGTAGAGGCCCTTGAAGCCATCGAACTGCTCGGCGACGTTCTCCGCCGTGAAGCCGACCTCAGCCGTGACCTCGTACTTCGGGATGTGCACGGGAATGTCGCGGCGTGCGGCAAAGCTCTCGATGGCGCGCGTGACGATCTTGCGCGCGATCTTCTCCGTGTCCTCGACATTCGCGTGATGATGGTCGTAGGCGTAGTGCTCCGCGCCCGGCAGGCGGGCGTTCTCCGACGTCGTGACGACAGTCGTCTTAAAGCAGCGCGCCACATCCATGATGGATGGGTAGACATCCTGCACATCGGCGCACCAGAGGTCGAGCGCGCCCGTGCCGAGCACGAGCTCCGCGCCGACGGCATTCGAGAGCGGGATGACGCCCTCATAGCGGTACATGGCGGCGAGGCAGGAGCAGCAGACGCCGTAGAACTGGATGCCCTTTGCGCCGTGTGCCTTCGCGAGCTCGATCATCTCCGGCGTGCGGCCGATGCGCACGATCTCGCTGACGAGCGTCGGCAGATGGCCGTGCACGGCGATGTTGACCCAGCCCTCTTTGAGCGCGCCGATGTTGACCTTCGACGTCGCGCGGTGGCCGTTGCCGAAGAGTACGTCCGTGCCGATGTTCGCGGCGACGACGCCCGTGAAGCAGAAGGCGAGGCCGCAGCGCAGGAACTCCTGCATGAGGCTCTCCCAGTCGCCGTCCGTGCCGACAGCCGTGCGGTGGTACGAGTCAAAGACCTCGTTGTAGGCGCTTATGGGGATGATGTCGAGCTTATCCCAGACGTCCTGACGCTCCTTCGGCGCCATCACGCGGATGGTCTTGTAGTCGTCGGGGACGGCACGGCTCAGATCCTCGAGCAGGATGTCGGCGAGCTCGCCCGTGAGCTCGCGGGCCGACTTACCCTCCGTCTCGAGGCCGAACGCCTTCGAGACCGTGCGAAGTTTCTTCTCGCCGAGGATTGGCAGCTTGAGGCGGCCCTCTGCGACGAACTTCATCGAGAGCAGGATTTCGCGGGCATGCGCGCCGTGCTGGGCGACGCCTGCGGCCGCGCTGCGCAGCAGGTTGCGCGCCACGATGACATCGGCATCTGCACCGCAGACGCCGAGCGGGCTCTTCTTCGTGATCTTGCACGGGCCCATGTTGCAATTCTTGCAGCAGACGCCCGCCAGACCGAACGTGCACTGCGGCTTCTGCTGATCGAAGCGGTCAAAGACCGTGTCGCAGCCGAGCTGGCCGAGGTACTTGATCATCTCGCGCACGGCCGGGTCCGGCGTCTGCTCGAGGACATCTTCCTTCGAGGCGAACGTCTTGCGGTACGCCGCAATGGCCGTCATGTAATCGTTGACGCCGACTTCATGATGCTCGCCCGGCGCGTGGACATGCGTGCGCCAGTCCGGATGCTCGCCGGCTTCAGCGGACCATCCTCATGATGGTGGTGATGATCATGTTCGTGCTCATGATGGTGGTGGTGATGACCGTGCTCGTGGTCATGCTCGTGATGATGATGCGTGTGTTTCTCTTCCGCCATATTGCTCTCCTCGCTCCTGTCTTTCATACAGTTCACAGTTCATTAATGGTAAACATATATAATTAATATGCTTTATTCTCATCTACTATGATAGCGGCTCCGCGCACATTTGTCAATCCACATCTTTGGCGTGCAGCAGATGCATGACCTGCTGCACCGTCTAACGCAGATTGGCCTCCGTCGTCGCGCGCACCATGGTTCCCTTGACCAGAGATATCATTGTAACACGATTCCAGCCGGCAGGCCGCACGCGTCAAGCCGCGGCGTGGAAACGCGCGGCAGCTCTGGCGATGCCGAAGCGCTGCAGCACGAAGGCGATGAGGAAGTTGAGGACGAAGCAGCCCGCGAAAAAGAGCAGCGGGACCGTGTAGCCGCCCGTCTGGGCGCGCAGCCACGAGACGAGCATCGGGCCGACGATGCCGGCAGCCGCCCAGGCCGTCAGCATGCGGCCGTGGACAGCACCCAAGAGGCGCGTGCCGAAGAGGTCTGTGAGGTACGCCGGCATGACAGAGAAGCCGCCGCCCGAGCAGCTCGTGATCAGGAAGATCATGGCTTGGAACAGGAAGATGTCGCGCGTGTTGCCGAGCTGCCAGAACGCAACCATCTCCATGAGGAAGAACAGCGCGTACATGCGGCCGCGACCGATGTAGTCCGAAACCGTCGACCAGATGAAGCGGCCGCCGCCGTTAAAGAGACCGATGAGGCCGACCATTGCTGCCGCAGAACCCGCGTCCATGCCGATGACATCCTGCGCCATCGGTGCCGCGAGCGCGAAGAGCGCGATACCGCAGGCGATGTTGACGAAGAACACCCACCAGAGCGAGGCAAACTGCCAAGTCTTGAGCGCATCCGCAGCTGTCGGTCCCATCTCGATCTGCGTCTTTGCGTGCACGCGAGCCGTGCCGTCCACAGGCGGCTTGAGGTAGAGCGACGCCGCGAGCATGACAGCCACGTAAAGCGTGCCCATGATCAGGAAGTTCTCAGCGATGCCGAAGGAAGCCGTGATCTGCTGCATCGTCGGCCCGGCAAACAGCGTCGCAAAGCCGAAGCCCATGATGGCCAGTCCCGTCGCGAGGCCGCGGTTGTGCGGGAAATAGCGGATGAGCGTCGAGACCGGTGCCATGTAGCCGATGCCGATGCCCACGCCGCCGAGCGCGCCGTAGCAGAGGTAGATGAGCGGCAGGTTGTGCCAGGAAATCGCCAGATACGTGCCGAACATCGCCAGGCCGAAAAACAGCGTCGATAAAAGACCGCTCTTCTTCGGGCCGATCTTCTCGACGAAATTACCTAGGAAGCACGTCGTGATGCCGAGGAAGAGGATGGCCGTCGAGAAGACGCCCGTCGTCTCCGAAAGCGTGATGCCCATCTCTGCCATGATTGGCCGCGTCAGAACACTCCAAGCGTAGACACTGCCGATCGAGATGTGGATGCCGATGGCCGCCAACGCAATAAGCCAACGATTTCGCATAAAAATTCCCCCTGTTTGTCTCCTTGCTTATCCTTAAAACATATTAATTATACATGTTTTATTGTATGGACCTATAATAGCAAAGAAAACATATCATGTCAATATGTTTACATAATAAAAAATACCGCTCCCAAAAGGAGCGGTATACAAGGGAAAGTAAACTCATGCCTGCGGCTCTGCGACGGACAGCTTTTCTTTCTTGTCTGCCTCCGCGGCTTCAATCTTGGCTTCACCGCGGAAGTAAAGGCCGATGGCAAGGAAGCAGAAGAGGTTGACGATGAAGGAGAACTGCATGGAACCCGTGACATCCGAGACAAAACCCTGGATGGCCGGGACGAAAGCGCCGCCGACGATCGACATGACGACGATGGCACCAGCCGTCTCCGTGTACTTCTTCTCGACAGCTTCGAGCGTCTTGGCGTAGATTGTCGCCCAGCACGGACCGAAGAGCAGGCTGACCGAGACGGCCGCCCAGAGTGCCGTCATATTGGGGACGAAGGATGCGTAGAGCAGGACGATGCAGCCGATGACAGAATAGGCTACGAGGACTTTGTTGGCCGAGAACTTCGTCATGAGGAAGTTCGCGATGAATTTGCCGACGAAGAAGCAGATGAAACTGTAGACCATGAAGTCGGCAGCCATGCGCTCATTGAAGCTCGGGTTGAGATGCAGTGCAAGGCGGATCGTGAAAGACCAGACAGCGACCTGCATGCCGACGTAGAGGAACTGCGCGACGATGCCCTTCTTGAAGCGGCCGTTCTTGGCAAGGTACGAGAGCGTCTCGCCCATGCCCGGGACCTTCTCAGCGGCCGACTTGACCTTGCATTTCGGGAATTTCGTGATGGCGAAGAGCGCGAAGACGGCGAGCAGGATGTAGATCATGACGTGGTACGGCTCCAGCGTGTGCTGCAACATCTCCATCTTGAAGGCCGCTGCCTGCGCGGCATCCATCGAAGCGAGCTGCGCATGCATGCTCTCGCCCTCCTGGAAGATCAGGTACTTGCCGAGCAGGATGCCGCTGACGGCGCCGATTGGCTGGAACGTCTGGCTGATGTTGAGGCGCAGCGTCGCATTCTTCTCTGGTCCAATCATCGTGCTGTACGTGTTGGCCGACGTCTCAAGGAAGCCGAGGCCGATGGCGATGGCAAAGATTGCGACGAGGAACATCGTGTACGTCGCCATGTGCGAAGCCGGGAAGAACAGGCAGCAGCCCGCGATGTAGAAGCCGAGGCCCGTGAGGATGGCCGTCTTGTACGTCGTCTTGCGGATGACGATGGAGGCCGGGATGGAAATCAGGAAATAGCCGCTGTAGAAGGCGCTCTGCACGAGGGCACTGGCGAAGTCACTGAGCGCAAAGACGCTCTTGAACTGCGTGATCAGGACATCGTTGAGGCTCGCGGCCGCCGCCCAGAGCGGGAAGAGGCACGAGAGCAGGATGAACTGGAAAATCGGGGTCTTACTGAGGTAACCATTGTCGTACTGGATGATTGTATTCTTATCCATCTTATCCATGAAAAATTTCCTCCTGAATCAGAATATCCGGATCCGATTGAGACGCAAGGTCAGGCATCGAGAAACGCGGCGAACTCTTCGGTATCGGCATACGAATCCTGCGTGCCCTTGCGCGTGACGCTGAGCGCCGCGTACTTAGACGCGCGCTGCATCGAGCCGAGCACATCGCCGGTCCGCGCATACGTGTCGACAAAGCAGCCGATGAAGGCATCGCCAGCGCCCGTGCTGTCGACCGCATCGACCTTGAGCGACGGCACGAGCTGCGTCTCCTCTGCCGTGACGAGCAAGGAGCCGCGGCTGCCCATCGTGACGATGACATTCGTCAGGCCGCGCTCCACGAGGCTCTTCGCCGCCTCACGTACCTGCTCGACCGTATCGACGGGCTTGTCGACGAGGATGGAGAGCTCCGTCTCATTCGGCACGAAGAAGTCGCACTGGCAGGCCATCTCGAGCGAGAGTTCGCGGCTTGCAGGCGCCGGATTCAGCAGGACCTTGATGCCGTGCGCCTTGGCAAAGCGGATGGCCGCATAGACCGTCTCGAGCGGCACCTCGAGCTGCAGGACGAAGAGTCCGCACTCTGCGAGCGCCTCCCCCGCTGCCTCGATGTCAGCCGGGCAGAGCTTCTCGTTCGCGCCCGGGTTGATGAGGATGCGGTTCTGTCCCGAGGCCTCGACGATGATAGTCGCGATGCCGTTCGACGTCCCCTCAGCCGTCTTGACAAGGCTCGTGTCGATATGGTTCTTCCGGAAATTCTTGAGTGACTGCTCGCCGAACATGTCATCGCCCACCGCGGTCATCATCACGACGTCGGCGCCGAGCTTGGCCGCTGCGATGGCCTGGTTGGCCCCCTTGCCGCCGCTGGCGATGTGGAAGCCGCTGACGCGGCGCGTCTCACCGGCCTGCGGCATGGTATCCGTATACGAGACGATGTCCATCATCGTCGACCCAATCACTGCAATCTTCATGGAAAATCCTCCTATATCTTATCCCTTATCCTTACTCTCATTCGGCCCGCGGGTGGGCCACACTCCCTCGCTTCACCAGCTTGTTGTAGACCTGGATGCGCATCCGCGCCTGACCAGGATCGCGGATGAGTTCGAGCAGGCGGCGCACGGCAGCCTGTCCGAGCTCTTTCTTGTAGACGTGGATGGTCGTGAGCCCCGGCGCGCAGACCTCGCTGAAGGCGATGTCATCGAAGCCGATGATCGAGATGTCCTCCGGCACGCGGTACTTGTACTTCTGCAATGCCTGCATAGCGCCGAGTGCAATCATGTCATTGTCGGCAAAGAAGGCCGTCGGCATCTCCCGCCCCTCGTCGAGGATGCGCCCAAACGCTTCATACGCTCCCGTGATCGAGACAGGCATCTCGAACTGGAAGGAATTGGCAATCGGCAGCCCTTGCTCGAGCAGTGCCCTGCGGTAGCCGTTGGCGCGGCAGGTGAAGTTGCGCGTGCGCAGGCTGCCGTAGAAATAGCCGATCTTCGTGTGCCCCTCTGCGATCAGGTAGCGCACGGCCTCGGCCACGGCATTCTCGTTCTCCATCAGCACGCATTGGAACGGCAGATTCTCGAAGGCACAGTCGAGCAACACGAGCGGCACCTGCGCCTCTAGGAACGGCTTGGCATCCACTTCATTGAGCTCCGTACCGATCAACAGGATAGCTGAAGAAGTGTCGTTCAGCAGATCCTCGACCTGCTCCTCGTAGTCCGGTTCACGGCGGTAGAGGTTCACGAGCTTTGTCTCATAGCCATTGCGGCGGCTCTCGTTCTCGATGCTCTCGATGAGGTCCGAGAAGAACGGCGCATCGGAGAACACCTCGCCACTGTCGCGATACGTCACGAGACGGATGCTCTGGATGCGGCTCGCGGGCACATAGCCGTACTCGCGGGCCAATGCCAGGATCTGCTGCGCCGTCTCATGGTTGACGCCGCGCTTGCCGTTCAGAGCATTCGACACGGTCGCCGCCGAGAAGCCCGACAGCTCACTTAATTTCTTGATGTTGATTTTCACGGTTCCAGCCTCCTTCTTTCTCCTATCCATTCTAAACGAAGCAGGCGGAACACGCAATGACGCGCGGCGCAGGCGCTCAGAAGACAACGCCGGCACGCAGGATCACATTGGGATACGGCGAGAACTCGCCCGTCCGTATCGCGAACTTCGCCTTGGCCGAGAATGCCTTGAGCTCCCCGTGCGGCATGTACTCGGCCGGCACGCCCTTGAGCTTCTGCTGCAGGTACGCGTGGAGCGTATCATTGTGCGTGCGGATCTCATCGGCCAGGTAATACCCTTCGACCTCTGCCTCCTCAAGCACCGCATCGAGCACCTGGCGGAACGTCGGCACGCCAGCCGTCACGGCCAGGTCGATGATCTCGACACCTGGCGGAATCGGCATGCCGGCATCGCCGATCATGAACAGGTCCTTGTGACCGAGCGCCGCGATGCAGCGCGAAAGCTCCGCATGCAGTACACCGTGTTTCTTCATCGCAATCTCTCCTCTTCTCTATCGTTTACTTCTCTTTTCGTTGACATGGTCATTATACACCATTGAGTAAAATAAAGCAATAAAAATTTAGATATTATTTTATAGATTTTTAGGGAGAATTCTCTTATTTCGTTTTATAGGCGAGTATTTTTGACGATTATCAGCCGGATTTGAGATTATATCAAGCGTATTTCCTATCTTAATATAACGAACAGCATTTCGTCACCTATATCTTTAGGTAAATATTTATATAAAATTTTATCTAAAGGCACAAAAATGCGACCAGCAGCTGGTCGCATCGTTTCAATCTGTGATTCTCTTTTACTTGCCGAAATGGCGGATGGCCTGCTTGCTGATCCGCCGCACGCCGCGGAACGGCTCAGCGCCGGCCTCAGCCATACAATGGGCGACAATCTCCGTGGAGATCGGCGCCATGCTCCGGAAGAGGCCGACGGCATTGAGCAGTTGGAGCGCCTTGACCGAGATGGTCTCGAGCGGCCGCTTCGCGTGCTTGCGGATGAGCGAAGGCGGCTGCACGATGGTCAGGCCCTCGAAGCTGAGTGCCTCCATGTCGTTCTCGATCTCACCCTTGAGCTTCATGTAGAAGAACGCCGAGCTCGCATCAGCGCCGGCCGAAGAGACGAGCACCATGTGGCGGACACCGTTCTTCTTGGCGAACTCTGCAAACATCATCTGATAGTCGTGGTCGATGTGATACTGTGCCTCTTTTGAGCCCGCCTGCTTCTTCGACGTGCCGAGCGCCGAGAAGATGACATCGCCCTGCACGAGGTCGTGCCAGCCTTCTGTACGCTCGAAGTCCACGACGTACGGACGTATCTTCGGATTCTCTATGCCGATCTCACGGCGCGTGAAGGTCCGCACTTCGGTATAGCGCGGATCACGACAGAGCACTTCGACGAGGTCGTGCCCGACGGCCCCCGTCGCGCCGACAACAATTGCTTTCATCTATTTTCTTCTCTACTTTCTATATGGTTTGCACGTGGCGGCCAGCCGATGCACTGCTGTGCCATCTCCTGCAATTTGCCGCTCGCGCGCAATTTGGCCAAGATGCGGTTGACCGCCCCGACCATGCCGGCGCATTTCGGGCTCAGCACGACGCAGAACGTTTCGTGCGTGAAGGGCTTGTCGATCAGCGGTGCAGCGAGCTCCGGGAAGCGCCGCAGGTAGAAGGCCGCCTCCACCGTCTCGGTGATCATGACATCCGCTCTGCCCAGGGCAATCTGCTGCGGGATGTCGACATTCTTCGCAAAGATGCGGCAGTCGGCATGATGGAGATTCGCCTTGGCGAAGGCCTCATTCATGCCGCCCGGATTGTACATGACGCGGACGTCCGGCTCGTCGATAGCGGCGAGGCTCGTGAAGCGCGCGGCATCCGCCTTGCGGCAGAGGATGGTCTTGCCAGTCTCGAGGTAATCATCGGACAAGGTCAGCTCCGCTTCGCGCTGCGGCGTGCGCGAGATGCCGCCGATCGCTATGTCAAAGGCATTGGCCTTCGCATCCTGCACGAGCGTTTCCCACGTCGTATCGACGACTTCCGGCTTGCAGCCGAGCTCTGAGGCGATGTGCCAGGCCAGCTCGATGTCGAAGCCCCGATAGGAGCCAAAGCACGCTGCATGGTAGGCCATCGGCTCGTAATCGCCCGGCGTGCCGAAGAACAGCTGCTTCTCAGTGAATCCCATAGCTTGCGTTGAACCGGCGATTGATATCGCGGATCTCTTCCTTTCCTTCGATATAGGGCTTATACATCTCGAACGGGTCGCCGACGCCCAGCGCACAGCCGGAGCAGTTCTCGCAGCCCGATTCACACGAGAGCGAGCGCCGCACGATTTCCTCGCGCTCCTCCCGCGTCGTATCCTTTATGAGTACACTCTTATAGCCTTTCATAAAATCACCTTCTTGAATCTATTATACGAGTTTTTGATCCGCTTGCCTACTGACTTTTTATTCACCAATGGATGTGGTATCATGAATCTCAGAGAAAATCGAAGCAAACGGAAAGGATGATACATATGACAAACACGAGGACGGTCCATGTCACCTGCCCGAGCTGCCATGCGCAGGGCGAGTTCACGGTCTACAAGAGCATCAACACGAAGGAGAGCCCGGCGCTCAAGGAAAAGGTGCGCGACGGCTCGCTCTTCCAGTTCACCTGCCCGGCCTGCGGCGCGAAGACGACGGTCGACTACCCATTCCTCTACCATCAGCCGGAGGACCACTACATGATCAACTACGGCAAGCTCGAGGACGGCGCCAAGGCGCTCGAGATGCTGCGCGGCAAGGGTGTCGCGCTCAAGGACTGGGCGGCGGAGATGGAGAAGACGACGCGGCCCTACGTGCTGCGCGCGGTCGATGACCGCCTGGCCTTCCGCGAGAAGCTCTTCATCTTCGACGCGGGGCTCGATGACCGCCTCGTCGAGATCTACAAGTTCATGGTCTGCTACCAGTATGCGGCGGCAGGCAAGGCGCAGGGCGGCGAGCACGCGTACTTCTATACGGACTCGCAGGGTCATCACCGTGTCCAGCTCGTGCGCGGCAAGGAAACGCTCGGGCTCGCAGACTTCCCGCGCAAGATCTACAACCAAATCCATGCGGAGTACGCGAAGAAGCTTGGGGACATCCGGAAGGCGGAGCCGGTGGTCGATGAGGCATGGGCTCGGAAGTTCCTGATGGCGCAGGGGCAGGTTTGATATAGTATTCGGCAGACATCGCGGGGCGGCGGGCATGTCATTTCGGCTTCGGCGGCTCCGCTAAATGGCCCCCGATGACATCCCCGTCTGCACCTAGTATCTTCGCCGCCTGACGCGGCGTTCTGACATTCTCCGCTCTAGTTTCTCTTGTTGCGGGGCCAGCCCTTCGGGCGGTCGCTGCGCCGCCTGCAGGCGAAACGACATGCCCGCCGAAAGCTCAGTACCCCCTCCTATCGCGGTGTCAGCTACACCACGTGCAGGCGAAAGGATGCACCCGCTACAAATCAGTCTTGCGCATTGCGCTCTTTTGTGCATGGCAGGCAATCGAGCAAGTCTGGTAGACCAAAACGGAACAGAGCCGCTGTTCCGTTTTGCTATTACCCGTATTATTTTATCATGCGTGGTGGCCTTGGCCGATGGCGGAGATGTCCATGTCGGGGTCGATGAGGATGTGGTAGTCGGGATAGGCGGCCTGGACTTCTTGGTGGAGTTCTTGGAGGATGGCCTGGAGGTCGTTGCCGAAGCGCACGACGACGTCGAAGCGCATCTCTTTTTTCGCGCGGTCCACGTAGAAGCCGTGAACCTGCAGGGCGTAGGGATGGGCCATGATGATCTTGTAGACGGCCTTGCGGATGGGGATGGCTCCGGGGTCTTTGGCGTTGTAGGAGTAGACGCTGACGCCCATGAGGCGCACGCCGGTGGCCTCGAAGACTTTGTCGTGGATGCGGCGGGTCAGGCGGTCGGCCTCTTCAACGGTCATGGTGTCGGGAAGCTCGATGTGGACGGATGCGTAGTTGCGGCCGGGGCCGTAGTTGTTCATCATGAGGTCGTAGGCACCGCGGATCTCGGGCTCACGGGCGAGCATGCCCTTGATCTTGCGCACGAGGGCCGGGTCCGGCCGCTCGCCCAAGATATCGTTGAGCGTCTCGCGCATCATGTCGATTCCGGACTTGATGATGAAACCCGCGATGATGACGCCGACGTAGGCCTCGAGCGAGACGCCCGTGCCAAGGTAGATGAGCGCCGACACGAGAACGGAGAACGACAGGATGGCGTCGAACAGGGCGTCGGCGCCCGACGCTTCGAGCGCGCCGGATTCGGCAGCTCTGCCCTGCTGCTTGAAGTAGCGGCCGAGCACGATCTTGACGACGACGGCCACGGCGATGATCACGAGCGACAGCATGCTGTAGTCGGCAGCCTCGGGCTCGATGATCTTCTTGCCCGACTCCCAGAGCGAGGTCAGGCCTGCGTAGAAGACGATGGCCGCGATGATCATGGCGCTGAGGTACTCGATGCGGCCGTGGCCGAACGGATGCTCCTTGTCCGGCTTGCGGCCCGCGAGTTTGGCACCGGCGACCGTGATGACGGACGACAGCGCGTCGGACAGGTTGTTGACGGCATCGAGCAGCACGGCGATGGAGTTCGCCGTCAGTCCGACGGCCGCCTTGAAGGCTGCGAGCAGGATGTTGACGACGATGCCGACGAGGCTCGTGCGCACGATGATCTGCCCGCGCATGGCCATCTCCTGCTTGATTGGTACGGTATTTGGTTCTGACATATTGATACGCCTCTCTTGGACTTTTAATGGGTTCGATTAGTCGTATATTATAGCACAATTTTTATTCGCTGGCTGCCCCAGTCCGCACAATTGACTCATTTCCTGCAAAAATCTCATAACGCACAAAAAAGACACCACAGATGTGGTGTCTTTTTGCATGTCCAATACTCAACGCTGCAGGCTCGCGCGGAAGGCGGCGATGCCGCGGATGTCGTCAGGCGTCGTGCGGCAGCAGCCGCCGATGAGGCGCGCGCCGGCTTCGTACCACTGGCGCACGAAGTCGTGGTACGGCGTCGGACTGCCGTGCCAGGTCTTGGTTACGGCATCGTACGTCTCGCCCGTGTTCGGGTAGACGACGACGGGCTTTGCCGTATGGGCGCGGATGTTGCGGATGAGATCGGCCACGTACTGCGGCGCTGTGCAGTTGACGCCGATGGCTGCGACCTGGCTCTCCTTGTCGAGCAGGCGCGCGCAGTCGGCGATGGCATCGCCGCCACAGGTGTGCTCGGCATCTTTGCACGAGAACGAGATCCAGGCGCCCGCGTCGGGATAGCGGCGCAGGTCATCGAGGATGGCCCGCGCTTCATCGAGCAGCGGCAGCGTCTCACAGGCCAGGATGTCCGGCCCTGCTGAGACAAGGATGGCGAGGCGCTCCGCATGGAAGTCGGCGAGCTCCGCGCGGCTCGCCCCGTAGTCGCCGCGGTACTCCGAGCCGTCGGCCAGATAGGCGCCGTACGGTCCGACTGAGGCGGCCGCGAGCGGCTGCGGCCTGCCGACACGCTTCTCTTTCTGCTGCCAGAACGCATCGCGGGCCTGCTGCACGAGTCGGACCGAGCGCACGATGAGCTCCCTGGCCTGCTCGCGCGTGAAGCCCTTCTTCTCGAAGCCCTCCACCGTCGCCTGGTAGCTCGCGCTCGTCGAGATGTCGGCACCCGCCTCATAGTAGTCGCGATGGACCGCCTCGACGAGCTCTGGTTTTTCAAAGAGCGCCTTGGCCGACCAGAGTTCATCATTCGTGTCAAAGCCGCGGCGCGCGAGCTCCGTGCCAAACGCACCGTCGAGCACGAGCAGCGGGTACTTCGCCAAATCGCGTGCAATCGTATCCATGATTTCCATCCCCCTCTATTCTCTATCTTTTCTCATTATATCCTACTGCAACAGTTCCTGCGGCGGCTCCTTGCCGAACCACTTCTCGTAGATCTCCGCGAACTTGCCGTTCGCCTTGATCTTCGCAAGGCCATCGTCGATCTTCGTCAAGAGTTCGGTATTGCCCTTGAGCACGGCGATGCCGAGGTCTTCCTTCGTCAGGGCCACCTCTGCCGTGCGCACATTCTTGTTGCCCGCATGGCTCACGTAGTACTCGTTCGTCGGGATGTCGTTGACGACGGCATCGACGCCGCCATTCTGGACTTCGAGGAACGCCTCATTGATGGCGTTGAACACGCGGACATTGGCCCCCGGGATCTTGCGCGCGGCCTCCTCACCCGTCGAGCCGATCGAGACGCCGAGCGTCTTGCCCTGCAGGTCTTCTGCCGTGTGGATCGTGTCGTTGTCCGACCGCACGACGACACCGAGGCCCGCGATGTAGTACGGCTTCGAGAAGTCGACCGACTGCTTGCGGTCATCCGTGATCGTGATGTCGTTAATCGCGACATCGATCTCCTTGGCCTGCAGCGCCGGGATCAGGCCGTCAAACGAACGGTTGCTGATCTCAACGTCAAAGCCTTCCTCTGCCCCGATGGCCCGGATGATGTCGACATCAAAGCCCTCGTAATCCTTCGTCTCCTGATTCTGCGAGCCGAACGGCGGATAGCTCGCATCCATGCCGACGCGCAACACCTTCTTCCCCGACTGCTCCGCCGAATCCGACTGACCGCAGCCCGCCGTCAGCGCTGCCGTGCCGAGCAGGCAGACGGCCAATAATAATAAGAATAATTTCTTCATACCGTGAACACCCCATAACTTCATGCTGTATATCTGTACATCTTTGATATCCATCATACATTAGCATACATACCATGTCAATATGTTTTGTCACATCGCTAAATTTTATCATGGATATCTGATTTTTCGATAAGATACAATGCTTACAATTTTCTGTTATTTTATTGACTTCTCGCTCATTTTTGTTTACACTGACAGAGAAAGGAGTGATTCTCATGAACAAGAAACAACGCAATGCCCTGATTACCCTCTTGGTTGGCGCAATCATCTGGTTTGCGCCGGTGCCGGAAGGCGTCACCGTCGTGGCGTGGCATCTGGCTGCCGTCTTCATCGCAACGGTCGTCGGCTTCATCCTGCAGCCGCTGCCAATCGGTGCGGTCGCCTTCATCGCCATCACGTTCTCGACGCTCAGCGGCCTTCTAAAAGTCGGCGACGCCTTGAGCGGCTACGGCAACTCGACCATCTGGCTGATTGTCTGCGCCTTCCTCTACTCGCGCGGCTTCATCAAGAGTGGTCTAGGCAAGCGCATCGCATTCGGTATCATCAAGGCCATCGGCAAGAGCGCACTGTCTCTCGGCTACGCGATTGCCTTCAGTGAACTCATCATCTCTCCGGCTACGCCGTCGGCAACAGCCCGCGGCGGCGGCATCATGTACCCGATTGTCCGCTCCCTCGCCGGTGCACTCGGCTCGGAACCGAACGAGACGGACAAGAAGATCGGCACCTATTTCATGCAGGTCGGCTATCACTGCGATGCCGTTACCTGCACGATGTTCGTGACCTCCATGGCAGGCAACCCGCTCTGCGTGGCGCTCGCCGCCAAGACGCTCGGCGTCGAGATCACCTGGATGGGCTGGGCCAGCGCGGCCATCGTGCCGGGCCTCCTGAGCCTGCTGCTCGTGCCGCTCGTCATGCTCAAGCTGACAAAGCCGGAGCTCGTCAGCATCCCTGATGCCAAGCACCTCGCCCAGAAAGAGCTCGATGCCATGGGGCCGATGTCGCGCAGCGAGAAATACCTGACCGTCGTCTTCCTCGGCTCGCTGTTCTTCTGGGCCACGTCCGGCCTCACGCACATCGGCGCGACGCCTGTCGCCATGGCAGCTGTCTGCGTCATGATCATCTTTGATGTCATCAACTGGAAGGATGTCCTCAGTGAGAAGGGCGCCTGGGATGCCATGTTCTGGATGGGCTCCCTCATGACGCTCGCCTCGGCTCTGGCAAAGTCCGGCATCATCAAATGGATGGCAAACTCCGCCGGCAGCGCCATCTCCTCGCTCGGACTCGGCTGGGTCGCCTCGGCTCTCATCCTGCTGCTCTTCTACACCTACATCCACTACTGCTTCGCCAGCGTCACGGCGCGCATCAGCGCCCTCTACGCGGCCTTCATCGCCGTCAGTGTCGCCGTCGGCGCACCGCCGCTCATGACAGCCATCATCTTCGGCATCTTCGCCGATGTACCGATTTCCCTGACGCATTACGGCAACGGCTGCGCCCCGATCTACTACGGCGCGGGCTACGTCTCACAGAGCGAATGGTGGAAGAACGGCTTCGTCATGACGACCATCACCACCGTCATCTACCTGACCATCGGCGCCGCCTGGTGGAAGGTCATCGGCCTCTGGTAAACCAGTGCCTAGCAAGAAACACTTATAACATGATATGATATACTAACAATCAAAGAGAGCTGCCCCGCAGTACCATATCCGTACTGCAGGGCAGCTCTCTTTCTATATTTAGTTCATTTTTAGTTCATTCATATCTGTCGGCACAGAAATCGCGCACGGCGGCCGGCGGCTCTTCGTGCGCGCCGAGCAGTTTCTCCATCCAGGCAACGTCGTACCAGCGACCGAATTTGCAGCCGCTCTGGTGAAAGGTGCCGACCATATTGTAGCCAAGGCGCTTGTGGAAGGCTAGGCTGCCATCCGTCAGGTATGGGTCATCGGCTGTGCGCGGCACGGCGATGCAGGCGTTGATGTTGAGCACGCCCATCGCGCGCAGTGCGCGCTCCAAGGCAGCGTAGAGCTTGCGGCCGAGGGCCTGCCCTCTGGCATCGCTCGCGATGTAGATGCTCGCCTCCACCGACCAAGCGTAGGCCGCCCGCCCGTAAAATTCGTGCGCATAGGCGTAGCCGACGACGCGCTCTGCCTGTTCTGCTACGAGATACGGGTAGTGTTTGAGGATTTTCTCACGCCGTGCATTCATTTCCGCCGCGTCCGGCGCCTTGTACTCAAACGTGATAGCCGTATGCTCGACGTAGTAGGCGTAGATGCGCGCCAGGGCCTCTGCATCGCCAGCCCGCGCCACACGGATGATACTATCTCCTGTCATACGATTACCCTTTGAGCTTCATGCCGTCGTGAAACGCCTTGCCGACGACAGGGCCGACGACGCGGTACGTCATCGTCGCGATGTCGAAGATGATGGGCTGGAGCTTGTCATAGTCGACCTTGCCGTCGGTCAGGACGGACTCATCGGCCTGCTCCGCGACGATCTTGCCGACGAGGATGCCCGTCGCATCGTCGTAGCTCGTCATCTCGCATTCAAGCGTCACCGGGAACTCCTCGATGATCGGCGCGTTGACATGCGCGCTCTTATGGGTGTGGCAGCCTGCCTTCTCGATCTTGTTGACCTTCCGGCCCGTCTCGACACCGAAGTAGTCGGCAATCTCGACCGTATCCTTCGTCGCAAAGGCCACGGTGAAGGCCTTCGCCTGCTTGACGTTCTCCGTCGTCTTGTGCGGCGCGAGGAACAGCGTGATCTCGCCGTAGTCCGACTGCGCGCCCCAGGCCGCGTTCATGGCATTCGGCACGCCATTCTCATCGTACGTGCCGATGATGAAGACGCCCTCCGGCGCAATGCAGGCCTTCTTGCCCGAAAATTCCTTGCTCATATCGATACCCCTTTCATTCTTGAGTGATTTACTCCTGTATATTTCGCCTTTGCCAGACAAAATCCTGCTTTCCTGCCAGATGGCTGTAAACACAAAAAGCCTGCCGCACAAAGCGGCAGACTCCTGCAAATCGATCTTTCCTGTCTTTATCACTGCAGCACGGCGGGCAGCCAGGTGGCAAGGTCCGGTGCAAGGCACAGGAGGACAATCTCGAGGCCCATGATGATGGCAAACGGCACGGAGCCGCGGATGATCTGGCCAATCGTGCTGTCGGAGCTGATGCCCTTGATGACGAAGAGGTTCATGCCGACTGGCGGCGTTATGAGGGCCAGCTCCATGTTGATGAGCATGACGACGTTGAACCAGATGAGGTCGAAGCCGAGCGACTTGACGATTGGGTAGAGCATCGGCAGCGTGATGAGGATGATGGAGACCGTCTCGAGGACGCAGCCGAGGGCCAGGAGCACGATATTGATGCCGATGAAGACGAGCCAGCGGCTGACCTGCGCGTCCGTCACAAGTGCCATCAGCGCCTGCGGTGCCTGCAGCGCCGTCAGGATGAAGCCGAAGAGCATCGCGCCGATCATGATGGCGAAGATCATCGAGGTCGTCTTGACCGTGGCCGTGAGGATCTCGCCCATGTCGCGCAGTTTCACCGTGCGGTAGACGAAGAACGTGATGATGAGGCTGTAGAACGTGCCGACGGCAGCAGCCTCGGTCGGCGTGAACAGGCCCGTGTAAATGCCGCCGACGACGAGGATTGGCAGGAAGAGGCCCCAGATGTTCTCCTTGAGGATGGCCCAGCGCTCCTGCCAGCTCGCGGCTGCCTGGCGCTCCATGTGGCGGCAGCGGAAGACGAGGTAGCAGATGAAGAAGAACGTCATGAGGACGCCCGGCACGATGCCCGAGAGGAAGAGCTTGCCGACCGACTCGCCCGTGATGGAGCCGTAGAGGATCATCGGGATGCTCGGCGGGATCAGGATGCCGAGCGTGCCGCCCGCGGCGACAGCGCCGAGGACCGTCGTGCGCTCATAGCCGCGCTTGAGCATCTCCGGGATGGCCATGGCGCCGATCGTCACGGCCGTCGCCACGCTCGAGCCCGATATCGCGGCGAAGATTGCGCAGGCGAAGATTGTCGCGACGCCGATGCCGCCTGGCAGATGGCCAAGCCACTTGCTGCCGAGCTCGAAGAGGCCGTTGCCGACCTTGCCCTTGAGCAGGATCTCGCTCATGAGGATGTAGAGCGGCACGGCGACGAGCACGAAGTCGTCGAGCGTCTTATAGGCGATGACCGGGATCTGCGTGAAGGCCGCAGGCCCGCCGAGGAAGAACAGCATGCCGAGCACGCCGCCGAGCATGAGCACAAAGGCGACCGGCATGCCGAGCGCAAACAGCGCTAAGATGATGATCGTATAGATAGCAGACATTCAACGCACCTTCCCTTCCGACTTTGTCTCTCGATCCCCGTCCTGTGCCAGTGGCAGGCGCAGCAGCTCAAAGAGGAAGCGGCGCGCAATCTCGCCGAGCAGCAGGAAGGAGCCGAGCACGAGCGCGAACTGCGGGATGAAGAGCGGGAAGCGCAGGATGGACGGCGACAGTTTATGGTAGACGTACGACGAGGTCACGAGGTCCATGCTCTCCGTCATGAAGATCAGGAAGAGCAGGAACGAGATCACGTTGATTCCCATGTCGAGTTTGCGCTTCGTCTCCGGTGCTAGGCGTCCCGCGAAAATGTCGACGCGCACGTGCGCGTTGTCGCGAAAGGCGACGGCGAGGCCGAGGAAGCCCGCGATGAGGATGGCGTACGTCGAGACTTCGAGCACCCATTCCGTCGGCGAGTGGAAGAAGTCGCGCACGATGATCTCGTAGCAGATGATCAGGGCAGTGAGCAGCAGCAGGCAGCCAGCCAGGACAGCTGCCACACGCGTGATCTTGCCGAGTATGCGGTCATAGAGCAAAACAATATCTTTGAATGACATGAACTCCGCTCCCTTTCTCAATTTCTTTCATATTCTATATTCCAAATTTCAGTTTTTGCTCATTGGTCGGCTGCCAGGCACTGATCGACGAGCTGGCGGCCGAGGTCGCCCATCTTGCGGATGAAGTTCTCGCGGACCGGCATCGTCGCCTCCTGCCACTTCGGGATGTCCTCGGGCGGGATCTCGTAGACTTCCATGCCCGCATCGCGGAGCTTCTCCATGCAGCTGCGGTCTTCCTGGCGCGTCTGCTCGCGCAGCTCATCGCGCGTCTCCTTGGCGCATTCCTCGACAATCTGCTTCTGTTCATCCGTCAGGCGGTCCCAGGAGCCGCTGTTGACGGCGAGCACGAATTCACAGTAAGCGTGGTTCGTCATCGTGAGATATTTGGCGACCTCGTAGATCTTGCGCTGGTACATGGCCGTCGTGCCGGACGTCTGGCCGTCGATCGTGCCGCGCTGCATGGCCATGTAGACCTCGCTCGAGCTCATCGTGACCGGCGAAGCGCCGAGCGCCTTGATTGTCTCAGCCGGGATCTGGCCGTAGCCGCGCAGCTGCAGGCCCTTGAAGTCCTCCGGCTCCTTGAGCGGGCGCTGGTTGTTGCAGAACTGCACGTAGCCGTAGTCGACCCAGATCAGCGGATGGACGCCCTTGCGCTCCATCTCGCTCGTCAGCGTGCGGCCGAGGCTGCCGTCCATCGCGCGGCCGACGGCCTCGTAGCTGTTCAGCAGGAACGGCACATCGAGCACGTTGAGCGCCGGCACGACCGTCGTCCACATCGCCGTGGAGTTCAGGCCCATGTCGAGGCCGCCCGCCATGATGGCGTCGTTCATGCTCTTGTCCGTGTAGAGCTGGCCGGCCGGGTACGTCGTGATCTTGATGGAGCCATTCGAGCGCTCATTGACGCGCTGCGCAAAGCGCTCCATGCCCTGCGACAGGTAGTGGTCCTGTGGCAGATGATAGGCGAGCTTGAGCTCGACAGGTCCACCCTGAGCGGCCTGATGTTCGCGCGTCATCTTACCAAGCCCGCAGCCCGACAGCAGCAAAGAACAAACAACCATAATAGACAACAAGCAGATAGTTCCTTTTCTTCCCCAATTCCTCATTGCATCTGTACACCTCCAAAAAGCAAACATACTTTAATAATAGATAATTTCATGAATCAGTACGTTTCTCTGTAATGTTTGATGGACCCTAGTGTACACTTATTGAATACAAAATGCAAGCGAAACGCCAATAAAAAAATCTTGTGAAAAATCACATTGCCATGAATCATCTGTTCGATGCGGGCACAAAAAAGCAGCCACCTGCTCTTTGCAGATGGCTGCCCTTCTCATTGCCGTATTTACATTAGCGCGCGATTGACCCGTGAGGGATCAGCCCGCATAGGCCAGGACGACCTTGAGGACATCCTGCGCGATGCTCTTCTCCTCGACGATGGACCAGTAGTGCGTGTCGTCCTCGTAGATGTCGCCCGAATCTGGGGCATTCTTCTGCTCGAGGATGTACCAGGCGCCGCGGCCCGTGTTGTACCAGAACTTGTAGACGTACGGATACGTCTTGTTCTTGATGTTGTCCGTGTAGTAGACGCCGACATTGATGTGCTCCGCATCCGGGCGGTAGACCGTCGAAGTGTCGACGACGTACTTCTCGTCGACATGCTGCTCATACGCCGTGACATAAGCCGCCGAGCAGGCCGTCGGGACGTAGATGGCCGCGACCGCTGCGACGAGCATCGCCAGGAATCGTAACTTCATGCTCTTCATGAAACTGCCTTCTTTCTCATGGGATATTCCCGTATTCTAACGCTTCTAGTATACAAGTCCGGCCATAAAAATACAAGTATCCCCAAGCAAAAAGCCCCTCGTCAAAGGGGCTTTGAAGCGCAGCAGCGCCGGTCAGAGCTTGAGCATGAACACCTTGTCGCCAGTGTCTCCATCCGTGCCTTTCTTGGAGCTGTCCTTCACGAGGACCAGCACCTGATTGCCCTCGTAGGGCATCATCTGGACATCGTTCTGGCCGTCGAACAGTTTGTCGGCCTTGATGCGGTCGAAGAAGGTACCGTCTTTCTTGTTGAAGATGTTGAGTTGGCGGATATTGCCGTCGAAGACAAGGAGGTAGTCGTCCGTGACGGCGATATCAAAGGCGCTGGCCAGATAGCCCGGCTTCCGGCCGGGGGCATGCTTGCGCCCGATGACGTACGCCTGCGTGCCGTCCAGGCTGTAGGCGGCGACAGCACCGACGCTCATCTTGCCGTCCAGGGTGCTGCCGAACAGATAGGCATACTGGCCATCGCAGACCAGACCGCTCGGCGTCGTGAGCAGCTCGTCGCGCTCTTTCGGGATGACCGTGCCGATCTCCTGCGAGACCTTGCCGTCAGCGATGGCATAGCGCACGACAGCCCGCGCGTTGTAGAACGATACGGCTTCATCCTTGCCCGGGACGCCGACCATGCCGCGGACGTCCTTATCGTAGAACGGCCGGCTCGTCCCATCCGCGGCGACGGCCATGACCTTGTACTTCGCATCGGTGTAGAGCAGGTCCTTGCCATCGTTGGAGAGGAAGCTCTTTTCCGGCACGTCCTTGACGAATTCCGCATTCGTGACCTTGAGGCTGTCGTCCTCGAGCTTTGCCTCGAGGATGGTCCCCGTGTTGGCATTGCGGATGTAGATCGTCTCCCCGATCTTCGTCATGGCGCCGGTGCGGTGGAAGGACTTCGTGATGGTGATCTTGTCGGCGTTCGTGAGCTTGGCCAAGGAAAGCTCCCTGCCCTGCTCCAATTTCACCGTCTCATAGTTCAGTGTGATCTTGGGCTTCTGTGGCTCTGGTTCCTTCGGCGTGTCGGGACCTGCTCCGCAGCCGAGCACGAGCGCGGCGGTCAGCAGGCCGGTCATCAGGGCGGCAGCGAATTGCGGCTTCTTCATGGTCATCCTCCCTTTCTTCTCTTCCATCTCTTACATCACGATCACGACGATCACGATTCTTTCTTGGCTTTTGGTTGGCGCTTGACCTGGGTGTAGAGGAAGGTGTCGTTACTGTCGACGAGCGAGAAGCTTTCCTCATCGAGGTAGGCGTCGGCCTTGCTTGCCTGGTGCACATTGCTCATGCCGGCGATCAGGATATAGCGCACGAGAAAAGCGGCGCCGAGTGCCAGCACGAAGGAAATCCCTAGTATCTTTGCAGTCATGGAGAGCCCCCCTTACGTCATGAAATACTGCACGATGAAGTAAAGCACGGGCCAGAACACGGCGAGCGCGATGGCGGGGTAAAGCCACGACTTGCGCTTGTCGACGGGCAGGCTGCCGACGAACTTGCCCGTCTGCCCGTTCATCATGAAGGTGTAGGGCTTGCCCTCATAGCGCGTCGTCAGGATCCAGACGGGCAGCATCGCGTAGGAGATTGCGGCGCTCTCGCGCAGGAAGGACGGGTCGCCCTCGATGGAGCAGCGGTCGTACCCCTTGACGGTCTTCTGCAGGGCATCGACAGCCGTCGAGCGCATGCGCGCATCGGCGCGCGGGATGCTCGCCTCCGCATCGACATCGTACTTGTCGGCCAGATGGCCCGTGAGGTAGGCCGCGGAGAACGGCACGAGCTCCGCGTAGTCGAACGGCTCGATGCTGTCCATGTAGGCGTCGTCCATGCGCTCACTGCCGTCGACGGGAATGCGCACGAAGTGCATCGAGCCCGCGCGCTCGCACTGGTAGACGCTCGTCTCCGTGATGATCTCATCCGCCGTCTCGCGGCGCACATCGTTCTCCGCGCGGAAATTGGCCCGCGCGAAGACATCGGCATCGAAGAGCCAGAACGGCACGTACATCGCCTGGATGTCCTTCGTGCGGTTGGCTCCGGCGAAGCCATCGGGCAGCAGGTACTTGCCCTTGTAAAAGGCCTGCAGCGCCTCCTGCGCCTCTTTTTTCGTCTTCTTGAACGGCAGGATGAAGTCCGGCTTCACCATGCCCTCGAACTTCGCCGGCATCATGTTGGGGCTGCCGCAGTAGGCGCACTCCGTCGCCATCGTATTGCCGTCGGAGACGAGCTCCGCGCCGCACGCCGAGCAGGTCTGCATGACCATGGCGCCGCTCTCCTCCGGCGACCATTCGCCGCCCGCTGCGGCCGTGTCGAATTCGGCTTCTCTTGTTTCAGCCGCGCGCCTCGCGGCTTCCTGCTCCCGCGCGAACATCGCCTCGATGGCCGCGATCTCGAACTCGGTGCCGCAGTACTCGCAGCTGACCGTATCGCGCCCCGGCAGGAAGGAAAGCGGCGCACCGCATCTTGGGCATTTATAGCTGACTGACGTCTCGGCCACGATACTCACCTTCTTTTCTCTATCACATGTCTAGTGCATATCTAGATGATCCACTTCACTGTCTGTCGCCCTCATCGAACGGATCGCCGCACTCGGGGCAGAACTTCGGCGGATGCTTCGGCTCCTTCGGCTCCCAGCCGCACTTGTCGCAGCGGTAGAGCGGCTCGTCCGCCGGCTTCTTCGCGCCGCACTCCATGCAGAACTTGCCCTTGTTGACCGTGCCACAGCTGCAAGTCCAGCCATCAGAGGCAGGCTTTGGCTGCGGCTTGCCGCACTCCTCGCAGAACTTGCCCGCATTGCCCGCGTGGCCACACGAGCAGGTCCAGCCCGTCTGTGCCTGCTGCGGCGGTGTCTGCCGTGGTGGCGTTGCCTGTGGTGCCGGCGGTGTCAGCGGATTGCCCTGTGCGGGAGCGCCCTGGCCGAATGCCCCCATCGCACCGGCTCCCATCTGCCCGGCCATGCCCATGCCCATAAAGCCGAAGGCACCGCCCATGCCGGCCTCATTGCCGGCCGCCGTGCGCATCGCATCGGCCGTCGCCGTAGCGAGGCGGCCAGCCCGCATGTCCGGATTGCTCATGATCGCGCTGTCCTGGATCTCCTTGATGCGGCGCTCATCTTCTTCCTCGGCCTTGACCGACGAGACGCCGAACGAGACGATCTCAATGCCGCGCTTCTTGCCCCAGTCCTCCGAGAGTTCCTCACTGAGCTCGTTGCGGATATCCTTCGTGTAGTTGATGAGCTGCGTATAGCGGATGCCCTTGGCCGCGATGCGCCCGAAGGCCGGCTGCAGGGCCGTCAGCAGCTCACTCTTGAGCTGCGAGTCGATCTCCGAGCGCTCGTACACGGTGTCGAAGTTGCTGCAGACGTTTGTGTAGAACAGGATGGGATTCGCGATGCGGTAGCTGTATTCGCCGAAACAGCGGATGTTGACGTTCAGCAGGTACGGTCCGATCATCGTCTCAAACTGGATGGACTGCGGCGTGCCGTACTTGTTGCCCATGATCTCCTTCGTGTTGAAGTAGTAGACGCGCTGATCCTTCGGCGCATCGCCGCCAAATGTGAAGCGCTTGCCCATATTGCGGAAGACGGCCTTGAGGTCGCTCGCCAGGTCGCCGCCGAAGATGGTCGGCTCCGTCGAGCTGTCGTAGATGTACTCGCCCGGCTCGGCGCAGATCTCGACGACCTTACCCTGCTCGACGATCATCATGCACTGGCCCTCATTGACGACGATGACCGACCCCTTCGTGATGATATTGTCCTCGCCCGAGGTGTTGGAACTCCTGCCCCGCGAACTCGTGCGCTTCTGTCCCTTTGCGGCCAGCGTGTCCTTGTCGAGGCTGTCACAGTAGAGGAATTCTTTCCACTGATCGGCCATGACGCCATCTGCCGCGCCCATTGCTGCCTTGATGAGACCCATGATGATCCTCCTTTTCTAACCATTCAGAACGACTCAGAACAACGGCTCAGAACAACGGCTCAGAATGCGACCTGCGGAACTTCCTTCGCCTTCTCCTCCGCCCGGAACTGCGGAAGCGGCCGCATGCCCATCATGTCGGCGAAGAACGTTCCCGGGAATGTCTGTATCTTGATGTTGTAGAAACGGATTGCCTCATTGTAGTCCATGCGCGCGACGGCGATGCGGTTCTCCGTGCCGCTGATCTCGCGCATGAGCTCTGTGAACTGCGTGTTTGCCTTGAGGTCCGGATAATTCTCTGAGATGGCAATGAGCTTGCCGAGCGCACCTGTGAGTTCCGCATCGGCTGCGCTGAGCTCTTCCGGCGAGCCGGCGTTCATGAGCCTTGCGCGCGCATCCGTGACGGCCTTGATCTGAGCTTCTTCATGCTTCATGTATCCCTTGACCGTGTTGACGAGATTCGGGATGAGGTCAGCCCGACGCTGCATCTGGTTCTCCACCTGACCGTAAGCCGCATCGACATTGAGCCGCGCGCTCTTCACCGAGTTGTACTGATACCCGAGGAACAGGCAGAAGACGAGGAACAGGCCGACTAAGATCGTTCCACCTTTCATATATATATCCTCCTTCCTAGCCTCCTGATTTCCTGACGCCCAACCGGATGCCTCATTGCTGTTGCAATCCTGTATTCTCTGCGGACTCTGCCGCTTTACCAGCCATCCGAGGCACCACCGCCGCCGCTGCGGCCGCCGCCAAAGGAGCCGCCAGAACCGCCCGAGCCACCGGAGTGATAGCGCCCGCTCTCGTCGTCGCCCGACGATCCCCCGCCCGCACTGCCAACCGAGTCTTGGAAGAGACGCCCCGACGACAGGACATGCAGGATCCCCTTCAGTGTGCCCCAGACCGCGTAGACGAGCAGCGCGATGAGGCCGAAGAAGATAGTCGCGCCGAGTAAGACGCCCCAGAATGGTTCTTCCGCCACATCCTTGACATTCTCGGGGACTTTAGCACCGTACTCTTCATACGCCTTCTGCGTGAGTTTTGCATAGGCCGTGACAATGGCTTCGGAGTAGTTCTCACTCTTGAAGTCCGCTTTCATGCCGTCGAGCACGGAGCCCGCATAGCCATCCGTTATAGCGCCTTCGAGACCGTAGCCGACCTCGATGCGGAACTTGCGGTCCTCCTTGGCGATGAGCAGCAGCACGCCGTTGTTCTGCTCGGCATTGCCGATGCCCCAATTGCGGAACAATGTCGTCGCGTATTCCTCGATGGAAGCACCATCAAGAGAGGGGATGGTCACGACGACAACCTGAGCGCCCGTCGCCGCATCGAGCCCTCTGCCCATCTCCGCGATTTTGGCCGCGTCCTCCGCCGTTATCATCCCGGTCGTATCGACGCTGTACGCCAGCGAGGACGGCTTCGGCAGGACGGCCGGTGCCGCCAGCGCGACCGATGCCAATGCGATGAGCAGCAAACAGAAGATACCAACCACATAGCAGCGTCTGTCCAACACGCTTCGTTTGTCCATCGTTCTCATCTCCTTTCTCTTCCAGTATACGGCACGGGATGTGCCCACCGTACTGTACAAAATGACAGGTAAGCACAAAAAAAGAAGCTGCCAGAAGCAGCTTCTTGAAGTGCAGCAGGGATTCAGGGCGCAGGCTCCGACGCACGGCCTGGCGCTGGCATGGTGAGCGCGAGGGAGAACGACGGCTGTGGCGCAATCGTCAGGCGCGCGTCGAGCGACTTGGCGCGCCGGATGATTGCCGAGAGGCCGCCGCCCGGGTGGAAGGTCGGCGGCGCACCGCAGCCGTTGTCAGCGATGCGGATGCCCGCCTCGCCCACCTTCACCTCGATGACGTCGGCATGGCCGTGGCAGATGGCATTCGTCGCCGCCTCGCGCAGGACCTCTACGAAAGCGAGCGCCACCGTGCGCCGCTCGGGAAGCTTGCCCGTGAGTCGGACCGTCACGCCGAAGGCTTCGTACGCCCGGACGAGGTCCTTCAAGAGCTCCTGCGGCGATTCTTCCTCAAGCCAGATCTCCTCGAGCACCATATCGACCGTGGGCACGAGCTTGGCCGCCTCTAGAGGCTCCGGTGCGGTAAGCAGGCGCTGCAGCATGCTGATGCGGCTGCCCATGATGTCGTGCACGCGGACGCGCACCTTCTCGAGCGTCCTGCGGCGCTCCTGCTCGATGGCCGACTGCAGCAGGCGCTTCGTCTCCTCGGCCTGCGCGGCGAGCACGGCGTTCTTCGCCTCGAGCTCCCGCGTGACGGCGTCGAGCTCCGTCACGTCCGAGGCCGTGATCTCGAAGCTGCCGCGCTCCGCATGGCCCGGCATAGCCTTGCGCCGCAAGAGCCAGGCGCTGTGCCGGAAGCGGAAGAGCAGCGTCCCCTGCGCCTCGTCAAAGATGTGCCGGTCCCCCTGCTGGGCCATCTCCCTGAGTCTCTGCCAGAACGCTTCGGCGTCGCGGCTATGGCCGCCGACTGTCCCCTCCATGAAGTCGAGCATGCAAAGGTTCGCCAGGACAATGCGGCCATCGCCGTGCGCGAAGAGGATGCCTTCTGGCAGGGTGTCGAGCCCCTCGCGGACCCACTCGCGCACAGCGGGCCGCGCGTGATGCCAGGCGAGACCTGCGCGCAGCACCAGCAAGAGCGACGCCAGCGCGATGCCCCACGGGAGGCCTGCGGCGCCGAAGTCCAGCAGCATGGCCGCGAGCAGCAGGCTGGCACGCAGCAGACCGCGCTTCGTGACGGCATCCAGCCGCAACTGGTAGTGGCTCAGCAGGATCAGGCACGAGGCAGCGGCGAGCAGCACGATGTGCGCATAGAGGAAGAACGGCGCCTCCTCATTGCCGACGGCCCGCTCGCGCAGCTTGAAGCAACTCAGCAATAGATCCGAGCTCAGCAGCACGGCCACGCCCTCGCTCCAGACCGAGACTGCCCTAGAGCTGCGCACATAGGCCGCGCGCAGGCCAAAGGCAGAGGTGATGGCCGCGAGGAAGGCGGGCAGCAGGCAGAGCATCGCCGTGTATCCGCTCATCATTTCACCTCCTCCGTCAGGCTGCAGTCGACCGACACGGCATAGCCAAGGCCCTTGACGGCGATTTGGCTCGCCGCATGGCCTTCGTGCCAGAGCGCCTGCCAGCGCACCAGCCACGCGCCCTGCTGCTCGACGAGAAAGGTTACGCGCGCCTCGGCCATCGTCACGTAGATGTCCTCCGCCGCCCGGCTGCGCGCCGCCTCCGCGAGGAAGGTCGTCAGCGCATCGAAGGCCAGCAGGGCCGTCTGCGCCGGCATCTCATCCGGCATCTTCCAGTCAATAGCCGCATGCAGGCGGAACGCGCGCAGCGCCGAGCAAATCTCCGACGAGGCCATCTCGAGGTCCTCAAGCGCGATGCGGCCGCTCTCCTCGCTCTTGAGAAAGAGCACGCAGCGCTTCTTCGTGTACGTCGCGAGCAGGTTGAGCTTATAGACCGCATGCTTTTGCGCCTCTCCCTCCGTCTTCAGGATTTCCTCGCGAAACTCGCGGAAATACGGACGGAGGCCCTTGAGCAGCGATTCGACCTCCTCGCGCAGGCGGTCCTGCATCATCTGTGCCACCCGCTCGCGCCGCTTTGGTGCCTCGCGCTCCAGATAGCGGCGCCTGCGCGCCAGCGCCCGGTTTGCCTGTGCGAGGATGCGCTGCCGCTCGCGCAGCAGATGCATGTCCTCGTACCAGACGAGCGTGCCGCCGCCCGGCACCTTCATCTTGGAAATGCGGTATTCCTTCCGCTCCGCTTCCCCGCCGGGCACCGCCTTCGAGACGAGGCGCGCCCGCCCCTTTTCATCGAGCAGCATGAGGCCGGGCGATGCCTCGCGGAAGAACGATTCGTGCTCGTCGTTCGACGGCATGAGGCCCGTCTGTAGGCAGAGTTCGAGCAGCAGGAAGAAGCCCGTCGTCGTGAAGGTGACGTCGATGCGCACGAGGGGCAGGAAATTGTAGAAGATGGAGTACGCGAGGAACAGGCCGCAGAGGGCGACGGGCAGGACCATCTGCGGGCGCCAGATCTTCTGCAGCCCGGCCTTGACCCAGAGGATGGCGAGCGCCGCAAAGACCTCGAGGAACCAGATGGTCCAGTAGGCATAGGCGCCCCACTCCAGCTTCTCCTCCCATTCGCCGCCCTCGCGTTCTTGCGGGAACGAGAAGACCTGCTCATGCCAGTCGTTCGTCAGGATGGCGGCGGCCAGCACGAGGTTCAAGAGCAGCAGCGCCAGGAGATGCGGCGGCAGCCTGCGCGCGACGGCGTCGCGGTCCGCCACATGCGCGATCCAGAGCAAAGCGACGGGCAGGGCCGCCCGGAAGATGTAGTAGAGATACCAGAATGCATTGATCAGGCCATCGCCCACATCCGGTACAGGCTCGAGCATGTACTTCATCAGGCGCACGGACTGCCAGGCGAGCAGCGCGGCGACGAGCAGGCGGACGGCCCGGCGCGCGCCGCGGTGCAGGAAGCGCGCCCGCAGCGCTTCGCCCCAGAGCAGCGTCACAGTCGGCATGAAGGCATAGGCAAGATGGCGCAGCCACGTCACGTCCATGCATACCCCCTCCTTCCTGATGGTCCCCATCTTCTCGATGATTTTCTTTCGCTGTAATACATGATAGAATGATGATAAACGATTTGAACAAGAATCATGCCGCTGCCGACACGACAAACAAAAAGGAGCACACACATGAGCAAGATGACCAAGCGGGCGCGCATCCTCGCGGGATGCCTGGCCCTGCTCGCTGCAGCCCCCATCCCCGCCGCTGCCGCCAAAGTACAGCAGGACTCCGCAAGATCCGTGAAACCAGACGCGGCTTCCGAAATGGAACAAGAAGCCGAGATCATCGACAGTCTAGAGAAGGCCGATGCGAGGCACTCCTATCCGCGGCTCACACTGCACGGCGACTACCGCTTCCTCTACGGCAAGGGCCGCTTCCACGCAAGCGTGCCGGACATGCGGACCGGCACGCTGCGCCGCACCGACCAGGCCGTCTTCCGCGCCGAGCGCCGCCTGCGCCTCTTTCCCTTCATCGAGACGAGCCCTGGAACGAGCATCCGCACGATGCTCGAGGACAAGCGCGACAGCAAGGACGAGTCGCGCAACAAGCACCTGACGCTCTCGCGCCTCTACCTGCAGCACGAGAACCCCCACACGAAGATCGAAGTCGGCCGCTTCAACTACTACCTCATGGACGGCAGCATCATCGACAAGCGCATCGACGGCCTGCGCTTCCGCACGGGCGATACCGACCGGCCACAGGGCAGCCTAACCGTCTTCGTCGGCCGCACGACAGGCAAGCCAGATGAACAGAAAGACGGCATCTCCGTGCTCTGGAAGAAAGCGCTCGGCAAGCTCGATGCCAGTGCCGCCTATCTCGATTTCCGCTAGCGCCAGGACCTGCCAGCAAGCGAGCCAAGACTCCGCGCACGCGGCCTGCCTGCCGGCCGCATCGGCCAGGGCTTTGACCGGCAGCGCATCGCCTCGCTTGCAGCCAAGTACCATCCCACATCGAAATGGCAGCTCGGGCTCGAGCTGCTGCAAGCAGACGGGCGCCATTATGCCGACGCCTATCGAAAGCGCGAGGGCGGCTTCGTCGCGCTCGTACAGTACGGCGAGCTGGACGAGCGGAAGGCCGGCAGCTTCGCGAGCTGGCTCCGCTACTACGACCAGCCCTCCGCCTCCGTCCTCTACCCGACGATGGACGCCGACGCCGGCTTCTTCCGGCGCGAAGGCTTCCGCGGCTGGGGTGCCCGCACCGACTACGTCATCACGCCGGGCCTCGTCTGCGCCGTCGAGGGCTTCCGCCTCGAGAACCGGCGCGAGAGCCCCCTGCTGCGCCGCATGCACGAGTACATCCTCGGCACGAGCATCACCGCCTACTTCTGACGCATGACGCAGCGCCAAAAGTGCGTTTTAGGTACACTCGGTACATCAGGGCATGGCGGTGTCGTCGCGTTCGCATTCGTTCTGTGTCTCCATGCTTGTCAGGCCCTTCTCGGCCGCCTCCACGGCGAGGCCGACGATGCTCTTGTGGCCCGTCTTCTCGAGCATGTTGGCGATGTGGAAATTGACCGTGCGCTTCGCGATGCCCAGCCGCGCCGCAATCTCCTCGCGCGAGAGGCTCTGGCAGATGAGCTGCAGGATCTCGAGCTCGCGCTCCGTCAGGCTGGCCTCCGCCGCACCGAACGTATCCCGACCGCGGATAACGGGGAATACGTGCTCGCCCGCCATCGTCCGCCGTATGCAGTCGAGGAACGCCTCCCCTGACGCTTCCTTGTAGATGAAGCTGTCCGCGCCGGCGTCCTTCGCCCAGCCGACAAAGGCGAGCTCCGACATGCCCGTCATCATGACGACGCGGATCGCCGGAAAGCGCTCTTTGAGCCGGCGGCAGATGCGGATGCCGCTCGTGCGGCTCTCCATGCAGATGTCCATGAGCACGAGGTCCGGCCGGTAGCGCAGGCACGCCTCCTCCGCCAGCTCCGCCAAAGCACAGGTCGCACAGACAGCAATGTCTGGCGCCGGTTCAAAGATCTTCCTGAGTCCCTCCAAAAGGATTTTCTGGTCATCCACGAGCAGGATGTCTATCATCGCGCTCCCTCCCATTTCATCGTGTTTTCTCTATTGTATCATAGAGCTGCATTAGAAAGAAGTGCACTTTGCACCTAAAACGCACTTTACGAAATGCAGTCCCGCAGATGTATGGTATACTAAAAGCATTCCATCACGAAAGGACTTGATTCTCTGAATAAGAAATATCTCTACCTGCTCGCTGCGGCGCATCTGAGCAACGACATCAACACGGGTTCGCTGCCGGCGCTGCTGCCGTTCTTCGTAAGCTTCTACGGCATGGACTACACGGCCATCGCGGGCCTGATGTTTGCTTCTTCGTTCCTGAGCTCCGTCATCCAGCCGCTGTTCGGCTATCTGGCCGACAAGGGCTCGCGCCAGTGGTTCATGGCCGTCGGCGTCTTCTTTGCCGGCACCTCGCTGGCCATCACGGGCTTCGTCTCCGACTACTGGCTGATCTTCGCTGCGGTCACGGTCATGGGCATCGCGACCTCCATCTTCCATCCGGAGGCCGCCCGCTGCGTCAATGGCGTCTCGCAGGGCGCGCGCGGCAAGGGCATGAGCATCTTCAGCGTCGGCGGCAACGGTGGCTTCGGCTTCGGCCCGCTGCTCGCCGTCTTCCTCGTCACGACGTTCGGCATGCACGGCCTCGCCTTCTACGGCATCACCGCCGCCTGCATGAGCTTCCTGCTGCTCCTCGCCATCCCGCATCTGCGGCGCGCCATCGAAGCCAATGCGAGTGCAGCGGCCAAGGCGGCCAGCGCCAAACAGACGAGCAGCAGCCCCGCCGCGACAAATGACTGGCATGCCTTCGGCCGTCTCTTCTTCGTCATCCTCTTCCGCTCGACGGTCTTCACTGGCATCTCGAGCTTCCTGCCGCTCTTCTGCATCCAGGTGCTCGGCTCGAGCGAGGCCATCGGCTCGATGACGCTCTCCATCATCAGCATCGCGGGCGTCGCCGCCACGCTCTTCGGCGGCTGGTTCGCCGACCGCCACGGCTACCGCAGGACACTGCGGCTCGGCAGCGTCCTGCTCGTCCCGTTCCTCGCCATCGCCGTCTTCTCCCACAACATCTACGCCGTCTACGCCATGCTGCTGCCGATGAGCTTTGCCATGCTCGCGCCGTACTCCTCATTCGTCGTCCTCGGCCAGGAGTACCTCGCCAAGAACATCGGCTTCGCCTCCGGCGTCACGCTCGGCATCTCGATGAGCATCGGCGGCATCATCGCCCCTGCCCTCGGCCACTACGCCGACACCTACGGCCTCACCGCCGTCATGGGCCTGCTCGTCCTCATCGCCGCCATCTGCGCCGGCGCCACCTTCCTGCTGCCCGCCAAGAAACAGACCAGCTGAGCACAGATTACAGCCCAAGCATGCAAAAAAGCCGTTTCTCACAAAGAGAAACGGCTTTTCGATTGTCCAGATGAACGTGCGACACAAGCTCAGAGTCCGGCTTCCTCGCGCAGGACGGCTGCCTTGTCCGTGTGCTCCCACGGCAGGTCGACGTCGGTGCGGCCGAAGTGGCCGTAAGCTGCGGTCTGCTTGTAGATGGGGCGGCGCAGGTCGAGCATCTTGATAATGCCGGCCGGGCGCAGGTCGAAGTGTTTCTTGACGAGGGCCTCGATCGTATCCTCGTCGACCTTGTTGGTGCCGAAGGTGTCGACCATGATGGAGACCGGATGGGCGACGCCGATGGCATAGGCCAGCTGGATTTCGCAGCGGTCAGCAAGGCCGGCAGCGACGATGTTCTTGGCGACGTAGCGCGCTGCATAGGCTGCGCTGCGGTCGACCTTCGTGGGGTCTTTGCCCGAGAATGCACCGCCGCCATGGCGTGCCCAGCCGCCGTACGTGTCGACGATGATCTTGCGGCCCGTCAGGCCCGAATCGCCCTGCGGGCCGCCGATGACGAACTTGCCCGTCGGATTGACGAGAATCTTCGTCTCGTCCGTCAGCAGCTCAGCCGGGACGACGGCCTTGATGACGTGCTCGATGAGGTCTTTGCGGATCTTGGCGAGCTCCACATCTTCATCGTGCTGCGTCGAGATGACAATCGTGTCGACAGCGACCGGCTTGCCATCTTCGTAGAGCACCGTGACCTGCGTCTTGCCGTCCGGGCGCAGGTACGAAAGCGTGCCGTCCTTGCGGACCTCTGCGAGGCGGCGTGCGAGGCGGTGTGCCAGCGCGATGGTCAGCGGCATGTACTCTTCCGTCTCGTTCGTCGCATAGCCGAACATCATGCCCTGGTCGCCTGCGCCGATGGCGTCTTCAACATCCATATCGCCCTCGCGCGCCTCGAGCGCCTTGTCGACGCCCTGCGCGATGTCCGGGGACTGCTCGTCGAGCGAGACGAGAATGCCGCAGGTGTCGGCATCAAAGCCGTACTTGGCGCGCGTGTAGCCGATCTCGCGCACCGTCTCGCGGATAATCTTCGGGATATCGACGTAGCAGTTCGTCGAGACCTCGCCGACGACGTGGACCTGGCCCGTCGTCACGAGCGTCTCACAGGCCACGCGGCCGTTCGGGTCCTGTGCGAGGATGGCATCGAGGATGCTGTCCGAGATCTGGTCGGCCATCTTGTCCGGATGACCTTCCGTGACCGATTCCGAGGTGAATAACATGCGTTTCTTGCTCAATAGAGAAACCTCCTTTTTCATTCAAACCATACGTAATTTTACGAGTCTACTCCATTTCAAGTCGGACTCACGAGCTCGCAGCCCTTCCCTTTTTCCTGCATAAAAAGGAGCTCTCTATAAAAAGAGAGCTCTTTATCGCACTCTCATCTTATAGGCCGGACCTAAAGGAATTGGCACCGTTTTGACGAAGTCAATGGTTGCCGCGGTTTCATCGGGCCAGTCCCTCCGCCGCTCTGGATGTGAGTTCACTATTCTGCTTGATGTATTCATCATACCGCATCTGCATAGCGCATGTCAAGAGAAAAATGAAGCGGATTCATTTTTCTTTCTCGTCGCGGAATTCGCGGATGACGACCTTCTCGGCCTGGTCGATCGTGCTGAGCTGCACGCTGACGACCTCGTGCGAGGACGTCGGCACGTTCTTGCCGACGAAATCGGCGCGGATCGGCAGCTCGCGGTGGCCGCGGTCGACGAGCACGGCCAGCTGGATGTTCTTTGGGCGTCCCATGTCGATGATGGCATCGAGAGCGGCGCGGATCGTGCGGCCCGTGTAGAGCACGTCGTCGACGAGCACGATGGTCTTGTCCGTGATGTCGACGGGCAGCTCCGTCTGATGGACGATTGGCTGATAGGAGAGAGACGAGAGGTCATCGCGGTAGAGCGTGATGTCGAGGACGCCGACCGGCGGCTTCTTGCCCTCGATATGTTCGATATTGGCAGCGATGCGCTCCGCAATCGGCACGCCGCGCGTGCGGATGCCCACGATGACGATGTTGTCCACGCCCTTGTTGCGCTCGACAATCTCATGCGAGATGCGCGTGAGGGCGCGGCGGATCCCCTCGGAATCCATGATGACGGTCTTATCGGTCAATACTGGCATAGAAATCCCTCCCAAAATAAATCAAACTTCCATCAGTTGTCGATTATCGATTATCGCCTGTCAGCGCTGGAATTTGGCGCGCAGTGCCTTGAGTATCTTCTCCATGTCCTCCGGCAGCGGCGCCGTGAAGGTCATGACCTCGCGCGTGCGCGGATGGGTCAATGTGAGCTGCAGGGAGTGCAGCGCCTGCCCCTTGATGGCAAACGGGCAGGCCTTGCGCGGCCCGTACTTGGGGTCGCCGAGGACGGGATGCCCGATGCTCGCCATGTGCACGCGGATCTGATGCGTGCGGCCCGTCTCCAGGCGGCACTCGACGAGCGTGTAATCGCCGAAGCGCTCGAGCACGCGGAAGTGCGTGACGGCCGGCTTGCCGTGCTCATGGACGATGGCCATCTTCTTGCGGTCCGTCGGGTGGCGGCCGATGTCCCCCTTGATGACACCGGCCTCCTCACGGATGTTGCCGCAGACGATGGCTCGGTAGATGCGGTGCGCTGCCTTCGTGCGGATCTGCTCCGCGAGGTCGAGATGCGCCGCATCATTCTTGGCAGCGACCATGACGCCTGAAGTGTCCTTGTCGAGGCGGTGGACGATGCCCGGGCGGATCTCGCCGTTGATGCCGGAGAGGTCCTTGCAGTGGTAGAGCAGCGCGTTGACGAGCGTCCCCGTGTAGATGCCCGTGGCCGGATGCACGACCATGCCGCGCGCCTTGTTGACGACGATGATGTCGCTGTCCTCATAGAGGATGTCGAGCGGGATATCCTCCGGCAGGATCTCGACGGGCTTCGCCTCCGGCAGGTGGAAGGTGACTTCCTCCCCCGCCTGCAGCTTGTAGTTCGCCTTGCGCACGCGGCCGCTGACGAGCGCCTGCCCCTCCGCGATGACCTTCTGGACATGCGCGCGAGAGAGCGTGGGCTCCATGCGCGTGAGGAAGCGGTCGAGGCGCTCATCGTCCTGGTCTGCTGTATACACTTTCGTAGAATCTGACATATTCACTCATCCATTCCTTTCCGCATCGTTTTATCATTCATGCTCATTCATGCGGAACAATATGGCAAAGATCATGCCCGCAACGCCGAGCACGATCGCGATGTCGGCCACATTGAAGACCGGCCAGATGCGAAAATCGAAGAAGTCGATGACGAGGCCCTGGCGGATGCGGTCGATGAGGTTGCCCACGGCGCCCGCGAGCATGGCGACGCAGCCGTAGTAGAACGCAGCGGGCTCCTTCTTGAGCCGCCTGTGATAGGCGAGAAAGGCGAGAATCAGCGCCGCTGCCGCGAGGACGAAGAACCAACGCGCCTGTGGCAGCATGCCAAAGGCAGCGCCCGGGTTCAGCACATAGGTGATGTGGAAGATGTGCGGCACGACGGGCAGGCTCTCCCCCGGCAGGAAGACGGTGCTGATGGCGTACTTCGTCAGCTGGTCGACGGCGAGGATCAGGGCAAATAATGCAAGCGCCATGCGTCGTCTCAGCCTTTCTGCACGGCGCCATCTGCTGCGGCAGCGCCCTGCTGCGATGCAGCATCCTGTGCGGCAGCTGCCTCAGTCTTCGTTTCCTGCTGCGGCTCAGCGCTCTGCTGGCGCGGCAGGCGGTCGATGGCATCGTGGAGCACGGCGAGCTCTGACTCGAGTGCGGCCTTGATCTGGTAGAGGAACTGCGACTTGGCCTCGACGAGGCGGCAGTACTCGACCGTGGCCGACTTGACCTGATGGTCGGCTGCCTCGACCATCTGGCGCGCTGAGATCTCGGCGTCGCGGCGCATGTTCTGGCACTCCTTGGCCGTGCTCTCGCGCAGGTTCTCGGCGTGCTGCTTAGCCGTGTCCGTGACCTCGTTGGCCGTCTTCTGCGCGATCAGCAGCGTTTCCTTGAGGTTGTTCTCGAGCTTCTGATACTGCGCATTGTCCTTCTTCATGCGGGAGAGCTCTTCCTTGAGGTTGTCGTTCTCACGGAAGAGTTTCTCGTAGTCGTTGACGACCTGGTCGAGGAAGTCATCGATCTCATCTTCATTGTAGCCGCGGAAGCTGCGCTTGAATTCTTTGTTGTGGATATCGAGTGGTGTAAGCAAAATCAAGATCTCCCATCTATGTGAGTCTGTTTATGAGTCTATGCGATTCTCATGATAATTCTCATGCGGGTCAAGTAGCCGGGCATCGCGCGCAATCAGATATAGCGCTTGAGCACGACGACGGTGCGGCCCTTCTTCGTCTGGCCGCGCACCTCGGCGACCTCGAGGCGGCCGCGGCCGCGCATCGAGATGATGTCGCCCTCTTTGACCGTCTGCGAGGCGCTCTTGACGGGCTGCCAGTTGAGCTTCATCTTATCGGCAGCGATGTCGGCGGCTGCGCGGCTCCGCGACGAGCCGAAGCCCGAGGCGGCGATCGAGTCGATGCGCAGCGAAGCGACGGTCGCGCGGATTTCCTTGCAGCGCTCTTCGCGCGGCGCGATGCCCGCGAGGTCAGCCATCTCACAGCTGACGCCGACAGCGCCGATCTTCGTGAGGTTCTGGAGCAGGTACTCCGCCATCTTGCTGTCGCAGAGGATGCGCACGGAGTCAGCCGTCACCAGAAGGTCACCGAGGCGATCGCGCTCGATGCCGAGCCCCATCAGGGCGCCGAGCACATCGCGATGGCTCAGGCGCGCAAACTGGCCGTTCCACGAAGCCTTGAGGCAGGCGATGTCAAAGCCAGAAGGCGTGCCCGCGAAATCCTCGTGGATGTACATTGCGCGCGCCCGCTCAGCGCCCTGATAGCCGCCGCCGAAATCGACGCGCAGCCCCGGGTAATTGGCCGCCACTGTCTCGGCAATCTCCTGCCCGTACGGGTCGAGGAAACCGCTCAGGCGGAATTTCTGGCTGCGCTGCACGGCCTCTGCGAGGTCGACGAGCTTGATGACCGTCTCCTCGCCTTCCGTGCCCTTGTAGAACCGTATGAGTTTTTCTTTCTGTTCACTTGCCATATCTGCTTCTCTTACTTCTTTCCTAATTCCCTGGACTTCTCGGTCGCAGCGAGTACCGCATCAATCAGCGCGCCGCGCAGGCCGCGATTCTCGAGCACGCGCACGCCGGCAATCGTCGTGCCGGCCGGGCTCGTGACCTGGTCGCGCAGGACATCGGGATGCTTGCCCGTCTCGAGCACCATCTTGGCTGCACCGTAGACGGTCTGCGCCGCCAAGAGCGTCGCCGCATCGCGCTTGAGTCCCGCCGCCACACCGCCGTCTGAAAGCGCGTCGATGAGCAGGAATACGTAGGCCGGACCGCTGCCCGAGAGGCCCGTCACAGCATCCATCGCCGACTCCGCGACCTCGACGGCCCGCCCCGCTGCCGACAGCAGCTCGGAGACGACAGCCGCCTCCGCCCGGCCGGCGCGCGTGCCGCAGGCGAAGGCCGACATGCCGGCGCCGACGGAGAGCGGCGTGTTCGGCATGATGCGCACGACGGGCTGCTCGGCAAATGACGCCTCGAGCACATCGAGCGTCAGGCCCGCGACGATGGAGAGAATCAGCGTCTTGCTGCCGACCTTGTCCCTGACTTCGGCGATGGCCTTGTCCGCGACCTGCGGCTTGACCGCGAGGAAGAGGACGTCGACATTACCGATAAACGAGTCTGCGCCGACGCTCGCGTGGATGCCGTACTGCTCAGCGAGCTGCTGGCAGCGCGCTTCCTTGTGGTCAGATACGTAGATGTCCGACGGGCTGACCGTGCCCTGCACGATGCCGGCGACGATGGCCTCTGCCATCGCGCCGCCGCCGATGAAGCCGACGCGCAAATCCATGCTCATAGAAAAGCCCCCCTATATCCCTGATAAAAATCCCTGCTTACTTCTTGAGCCAGGGCATCTCTGCCGACACCTTGCGCTCCTCTTCCGTGTACGTCACGTTGACGTTGCTCGGCGCGCAGAGGAAGACGTTGTGGCCGACCTTCTTGATCTCACCGTTCAGGGCATACGTCGTGCCGCTGATGAAGTCGATGATGCGCTTGGCTGACTCCGCATCCGTGTGCTCGAAATTGATGACGACCGGCTTGCGCTCGCGCAGGTTGTTCGCGACCTGCTGCGCGTCGTCAAACGTCTTCGGCTCGATGATGATGACTTTCATCTGTGCGGCTACGACATTCTCGCGGACCGATGCACCAGAATGAAGATTGACTACATTGCTCGTCTCTTTCTCCTGATGATCTCGATTGTTCCCCAACGCTTCTTCCTCCTTCTGCTCTGCGGTGCGCCTCTGGTTGCGCTCGCGTTCCTTCTCTTCTTCTTCGGCCAAGGCCAGCTTCTCGTCCTCATCCGGGTCCGAGATACCGAACTTGCCACAAATCTTATCGATCACATTCATCTGAAACACCCCTCAAAATCTCTTATGTATCCCCTAGTACTGACGCGGACCGAAGATGGCCGTCCCCACGCGGACGATGTTGGCCCCTTCCTCTACCGCGATCTGGTAATCGTGTGTCATACCCATCGATAAATAGGATATATTCGCGGTCTTGAAGGGAATCTCCTTTACCTGCTGGAAAATTTCATACATCTCGTGGAACAGCGGGCGGCACTCTTCGACGTCCGCGTAGTTCGGCGCGATGCACATGAGGCCGCGCAGGCGGAGGTTCGGCAGTGCATCGACGAGGTCGAGGAGCGGACGCAGGTCCTCCTTGTAGATGCCCGACTTGCTGTCCTCCTTCGCGAGGTTGACCTGCACGAGGATGTCCTGGTACTTGCCGATCTTGCCCGCCTCCTTGTCGAGGGCGCGCGCGAGATGCTCCGAATCGACGGAGTGGATCAGGCTGAAGTACTTGACGGCCTGCTTCGCCTTGTTGGTCTGCAGGTGGCCGATGAGATGCCAGGTGACATCGCGGTCAAGGATATCGAATTTGCTCTTGGCCTCCTGGATGCGGTTCTCGCCGATGTCGGTGGCACCGGCATCGATGGCCTCGCGCATGGCCTCGACATCGTGGTTCTTCGTGACGGCGACGAGCTTCACGGGCGCATCCTTCGGCACGCGTGTGCGGCGTGCCATGGCTTCTTTTATATGTTGTTCAACTTGATGGAGATTTTCTGCAATCATGAGACTTCCCCCGTTTGGTTATGTGGATATGAAAAATGTGATACCGTGGAATGATGAAAGACGGCCTGCTGTCTCAGGCGGGGCGCAGGGCGATGACGGCCCCGAGGCGCCCCGTCCTGCCGCCGTCTGCGCGATAGGAGAAGAAATCCTCGTGATGGCAGGCGGTGCAACAGCGCGCCTCATCGATGTGCTCCGGCAAGACGCCGACCTCCTCGAGCTGCAGGCGGTTGGCCGCCCAGAGGCTCAGGTGCGTGCCGCCCTCTTCGTCGGGATGCGAGAAGAGCTCGGCTTCGTGGCCCGGGAACGCTTCCTTGAACTGCCGCTCGACCTCAGGGCCGACCTCATAGCAGCACGGGCCGATGGAAGGCCCGATGGCGGCGAGCAGCTCCTCTGGCCGCGTGCCGAATTCTTGCTGCATGCGCAGGACGGTCTTGGCAGCGATGCGGCGCACCGTGCCCTTCCAGCCGCCGTGCGCGATGCCCACCGCGCGGTGGACCGGGTCGAGGAACAGGATGGGCGTGCAGTCCGCAAAGCAGAGCAGCAGCGGCAGGCCCGGCTCATCCGTGATCAGGGCGTCCGTCTGCGCGATGGAATCCGCGTACGAGAGTGCGCCGCGGCCAGCCTCCCTGCTGCCGACGCGCGCGATGGCCTCGCCGTGCACCTGCTCCGGCGTCACGAGCTGCGAAGCGTCGAGCCCGAGGACCGCGAGGTAGCGGCGGCGGTTCGCGATGACGGCCGCGGGGTCATCCCCGACGTGGAGCCCGAGGTCGAGCGATGCCCAGGGCGCTTCACTCACGCCGCCCCTGCGGCACGAGAGGCCATGGACGGCAATCTCCTCCGGGAATGAGGAGAACTGGCCGCTGTAGACATGATAGACTGGATCGATCTCAATCAGAGAAAAGCTCATCGAAACACCTCCAAGAGCAAGAAGAGCAAGAAACGCAAAGAATCAGCAGACACCGCAGCGGTGGCAGCCCTCAAAGCACGGGATTGTCGGCTTCAGTGCCTCCGCCCGCTTGAGTTCTTCATAAAGGTACGACTTCTTGAAGCCCATGTCGAGACGCTCCCACGGGAAGAGTTCCGACTCTGGCCGCTTGCGGTAGAGATAGAACGCAGGGTCTAGGTGCAGTTCCTTCAGCGCGCGCTTGAAGGCCTTGCTGCCGCCGAGCTCATGTGCGCGCATGAGCGCCTCGCCGACGCGGCGGTCGCCGCGCGAGAGCACGCCCTGGATGTAGGCCTCTTTGGGCGACTCGATGTTGACGACGACGTGCTTGCGCCGGCGCAGCGTCTTCTCGAGGCGCTTCAGGCGCTTCTCGACGGTCTTGCGGTCCGCCATCGGCTCCCACTGGAACGGCGTGAACGGCTTCGGGATGAAGGGATTGACGGAGAGCGTCAGCGTGCCCTTGCTGCCACGCGTTTCCATGTAGTCCTTGAGCCGCTCAGCTAGGTCGATGATGGCGTCGATGTCCTCCTCTTCCTCGAAGGGCAGCCCGACCATGATGTAGAGCCGGAAATTGCGGATGCCGGCCGAGAGGCCGAGGTCCATCGAGTGGAACAGGTGATGTTCCTCGATGCCCTTGTTGATGACGGCGCGCATGCGGTCGCTGCCGGCCTCCGGCGCCATCGTCAGGGTCTTGAGCCCCGACTCTGCCAGCGAGTCGACGAGTTCCTTCGTCACCGAGTCGGCGCGGAACGAGGCGACGGACATCGAGAGGCCCTCGCCGAGAATGTCCTTGCAGAGCGCGTCGATCTCTGGATAGTCGGAGATCGCGGCGCCCATGAGGCCAATGCGCTTGCGATATTTGAGGGCCTCCTGCACCTCTTCGTTGATGACAGAAAGCGATCGGTTGCGCGGCTTGCGGAAGCAGTAGCCCGCCATGCAGAAGCGGCAGTGACGGCCGCAGCCGCGCGCCGTCTCGATGAGGTAGAAGTTGAACTCCGTGTTGTCCGTGACGACGACCGTGTGCGCCGGATACGCGTCGAGGTCGTGCACCCACTGGCGCGAGACGGCCGCCGGCGCGCCAGAAAGCGGCTCGATGGCCGTCAGATGCCCCTCGTCATCGTAATGATGCTCGTAGAGCGAGGGCACGTAGACGCCCGGCACCTCCGCGAGCTTCTGCAGCAGCTCGTTGCGCGGGAGCCCCTCGCGCTTGGCTGCCTGGTAGGCGTCCATCAGCGCGGGCATGATGACCTCGCCCTCGCCGATGATGAAGGCATCGAAGATGGCGGCGAGCGGCTCGGGGTTGAACGTCGGGCACGGGCCGCCTGCGACGAGGATGGGGTCGCGCTCGCCGCGCTCAGCGGCCTTTACCTTGACCTTGCCCATCGAGAGGAGCTGCAGGATGTTGAAGTAGTCCATCTCGAACGAGACGGCAAAGCCCAGCACGTCGAAGTCGTAGAGCGGCGACTGCGTCTCCATACTCATGATTGGCGTGCGCGTATTCACATAGCGCTCGACCTTCGTGCGTTCCGGCAGGAAGACGCGCTCACAGGCCGTGTCGCTGCGCTTGTTCAACAGGTCGTAGATGATGTGGAAGCCGAGATTCGACATGCCGACGAAGTAAGAATTGGGATAGACGAGGGCAAAGCGCGTCCTCGTGCCCACGGGATAGATGTAGTACCCCTGCTCCTCCTGCAGCTGCTTCTTGAGCTCCTGTTTCAATTCCCAATCCAAATCCAGATTCCTCCACTCATTTGTCCAGCTTGTCCGCCTTTTCCGTGTCTTTGTGGCTCTCCTGCTGTGCGCGCTGCTTGCGCTGCTGCATGTTCTGCAGTTCCTCGAGGAAGCTCGAGATGTCGGCGAACTTGCGGTAGACCGAGGCAAAGCGGATGTAGGCGACGTCGTCGAAGTCCTTGAGATGCTCCATGACGAGCCGGCCGATGTCCTGCGAGGAGATCTCGCGGTCCATCGTATTGCGGATGTCGCGCTCAATCTCGTTGACGAGATTCAGGATGCGCTCCATGGAGATGTCGCGCTTGTCGCACGACCGGATGATGCCGTTGAGGATCTTGTCGCGCTTAAAGACCTCGCGGCGGCCATCGTGCTTGATGACCATGAGCGGGAGCTTCTCGACGACTTCGTACGTCGTGAAGCGCTTGCCGCAGGCATTGCACTCGCGGCGCCGGCGGATCGTCATGCCGTCATCGGTCGCGCGCGAGTCGATGACGCGGCTGTCTTCGTGTTTACAATAAGGACATCGCATACTTACACCTTCTTTGCCGGTTTTGCCGGCCTCGTCTCTCTGCGCGGGCGCACGAGGCACTTCGGCCCGAAGCCGATGAGGTCCTCGCGATGGGCAAGGTGCAGGGCTTTCCGAACGATCTCATGATTCTTCGGCAGCCAGTACTGCATGAGTGCCCGCTGCATTCTCTTCTCTTCATAGCTCTTGGCCGAGTAGACCTTCTCGCCCGTCATCGGGTCTAGCCCCGTGTACCACATGCAGGTCGACAGCGTGCCCGGCGTCGGGATGAAGTCCTGCACCTGCTGCGGATGGTAGCCCATGTCGCGGATGAACTCCGCGAGCTCGACGGCGTCGCTGAGCTCCGAGCCCGGATGGCTCGACATGAAGTACGGCACGAGGTACTGCTTCTTGCCGAGGCGTTCGTTCATGCGGCGGAACTTCTCGACGAAGCGCAGGTAGACGGCGCGGTTCGACTTGCCCATGAGACGCGTCACGCGGTCCGAGATGTGCTCCGGCGCAATCTTGAGCTGGCCGCTGACGTGGTACTTGCAGAGCTCGTAGAGGAAGTCGTCCTTGGCGAGCAGCAGGTAGTCAAAGCGGATGCCGGAGCGCACGAAGACCTTCTTGACGCCCGGCAGGCTGCGCAGCTCGCGCAGCAGCTTGATGTAGTCGCTGTGGTCGGCCACGAGCAGCTTGCACGGCTCCGGCGAAAGGCATGGCTTGCCGCGGCAGGTGCCGCGCTTGAGCTGGCCGTCACACGACGTGCGGCGGAAATTGGCCGTCGGGCCGCCGACATCGTGGATGTAGCCCTTGAAGCCCTTCATATGTGTCAAGATCTTCGCCTCGCGGATGAGCGACGCATGGCTGCGGCGCTGGATGATGCGCCCCTCATGCGAAATGATTGCGCAGAAGTTGCATCCGCCGAAGCAGCCGCGCTGCGAGACGAGGCTGAACTGGACTTCCTTGATGGCCGGCACGCCGCCCGCTTTCTCGTAGATGGGATGGTACGTGCGCATGTAGGGCAGCCCGTAGACCTCGTCCATCTGCTCTTCCGAGAGCGGCATGGCCGGTGGATTCTGCACGACACACCACTCGTCGTTCTGCTGCAGGAGCTTCCTGCCGCGGATTGGGTCCTGCTCGAGGTACTCGATCTTGAACGCCTCCGCAAAGGTCTTCTTGTCCTTGCGGACAGCCTCGAAGGAAGGCAGCTCGATGTAGTCCCAGGCGTAATCCTTGTTGGGCACGCGGTAGCAGGTACCGTGGACATCCTGGATGTTCGCCACCTCGACGCCTTGCTGCAGGTCGGCGGCGATCTCGAGGATGGCGCGCTCGCCCATGCCGTAGATCAGCAGGTCGGCCTGGCTGTCGACGAGGATGGAGCGGCGGATGGCATTCGACCAGTAGTCGTAATGCGCCATGCGGCGCAGGCTCGCCTCGATGCCGCCGATGATGATCGGCACATCGGGATAGAGCTCGCGCAGGCGATTGCAGTAGACGATTGTCGCGCGCTCCGGCCGATGGCCAGCTTGGCCCCCCGGCGAATACGCGTCCTCATGGCGGACCTTCTTGGCCGCCGTGAACTTGTTGAGCAGCGAATCCATGTTGCCCGCCGAGACGAGGAAGCCGAGCCGCGGCTTGCCGAGGCGGTCGAAGTCCTTCGTCGTGTGCCAGTCCGGCTGTGGGATGATGCCGACCTTGTAGCCGTGCTTCTCGAGCAGGCGGCAGATGATGGCCGGGCCAAAGCTCGGATGATCGACGTAGGCATCGCCCGAGATGAAGACGAAGTCGAGCTCGTGCCAGCCGCGCTCCTCCATGTCACGCCGGCAGATCGGTAAGAAGCCCTTCATCAGTTGCCGTCCTTCGTGAAGGTCTTATTGGCAACCTGGCCCGTCTTGCCGGCCGTGCCGAGGTCTTTGCCGTTGACCGAGAACGACACCGCACCGGCATCGCCCACGCGGACCGTGACCTTGTCCGTGCCCTTCCAGGTCTGGCTGTCGCCCTTCTTGAGCGTGCCTTCATAGACGGTCTTGCCATCGGCCTTGACCTCAAGCCAGCAGTCGGCCGTGAAGGTCGCCGTGACCTCAACGCCGTCGTACGTCTTCGGTGCCGGTGCTTCGGTCTGCTGCGTCTGCTGCGCAGCTGGCTTCTTGGCGCTGTCGTCGCTGCCCGAGAGCGCATAGACGGCGCCGGCGAGCACGACGAGCACGATGGCCACGATGGCGATGAGCTTGCCATTCGAGCGCTTCGGTTCGTTGAAGTCCTGCGCCGTAAAGCGCGGTGCAGCTGGCTTGCTGGCAGGCGCTTTCTTCGGCTGCTGTTTCGGCTGCGGCTTCACGGCAGTCGCTTTCGGCTGGACCGCTGCCTTGCGCGGCGCTGCCTCCTGCTTCGGAGCGGACGGCTGCTCAGCAGGCTTCTCAGCCTTCTCAATCGTCTCAGCCTTTGCAGCTTTTTCGGCTTTCTCGACAGGCTTTGCGGCTGGCTGCACAGACGGTGCCGACGGCTTCTTTGCCTGCGGCTTCTCTGGAGCGGCCTTCGGGGCAGCCGGCTTCTGCTGTGCAGCAGGAGCTGCTCCCTTGTGGCGCTCTGCCGCGAACGCCTGCACGAGCGCATTGGCGTCGAGCTTCAGGAAATTCGCATAGCTGCGGATGAAGCCCTTCGTGTAGACGTCGCCCGGCAGCTCGTCGTACTCGCCCTTCTCGATGTATTCAATGTAGAGGGCACGGATGCTCGTGCCCTTCTCGATATCCTTGTAGGTCAGACCTTGTTTTTCCCGCGCCTCGCGCAGTGTATCTCCTAACATCGTGATTCCTCCTTGAAATGATGTGCTTTGAGCACCTCATCTCATTATACATGATTGTTTTTCTGAAAACAAATTTATGTTGACAAAAAACACAGGCAAGCATCAGACTGCCTGCCTGCGGATATCGTGAACGGCCTGGCCGAGGGCCTTGGCGAAGGCTTCGACCTCCTCTTCCGTCGTAAAGCGCCCGAGCGTCACGCGGATGGCTGTCGACGCCTGCTCAGGCGTCTGCCCCATCGCCGCCAGGACGTGCGATGGCTCAAGCGACCCCGCACTGCAGGCGCTGCCCGCCGAAACAGCGAAGCTCATGAGGTCGAGCCGTATGAGCAGCGCCTCGTGGTCGACACCCTCAATGGCGATATTGAGATTGCCCGGCAGCCTGCCCGAGAGCGGGCCGTTGAGCTGCACGCCCGGAATCTCTCGGAGCCTCGCGAAGAGATGATCGCGCAGCGCCTGCAGGCGCGCGCTCTCCTCGTGAAGCTCCGCCTCTGCGATGGAGGCCGCAAAGCCTAGCCCGACGATGCCCGCCGTGTTCTCCGTGCCGGCCCGCAGGCCGCGCTCCTGTGCGCCGCCATAGATCAGCGGCGCGAGCTTGTGGCCGCGGCGCAGGTAGAGTGCACCGACGCCCTTGGGGCCGTAGAGCTTGTGCCCGGAGAGCGAGAGTGCATCGACCTGCCAGTCCTTGACCGAGACGGGGATGTGGCCGACGGCCTGCACAGCGTCCGTGTGGAAGAAGACACCGCGCTTGCGGCAGAGCGCACCGATGGCGGCAATCGGCTCGATGGTGCCGACCTCGTTGTTGGCCGTCATGATGGTGACGAGGAAGGTGTCAGGCCGCAGGGCCTCCTCGACCTGCTCGGGCCGGACGCGGCCCTCTGCGTCGACATCGAGGTACGTCACCTCGATACCCTGCGGCAATGCCTCGCAGGCATGCAGCACGGCATGGTGCTCGACCTTCGTCGTGATGATGTGGCCGCCGCCATGGCGCAGGGCCTCCTCCGCGAGCGAGCGGATGACCCAGTTGTCGCTCTCGCTGCCGCCGCTCGTGAAGAAGAGTTCATCCGGCTCAGCATCGAGTAGAGCGGCGAGCTGGCGCCGCGCCTGGCTTACGGCCTGGCGCGCCGCGCGGCCGGCGGCGTAGAGGCTCGAGGGATTGCCGAACTGCTCGCAGAAGTACGGCAGTATCTTCTGGACGACGCGCGCATCGATGGGCGTCGTCGCCGCGTAATCGAGGTAGACCGGCTTCATCGCGCGCACCCCACCTTCTTTGCCTGTTCTGGATGGTCGGTGCAGAGGTCGTAGAGCGTGATGTGGTTGAGGACGTTGCTGATGCTGTCGCAGACCTTCTCCCAGACGCCGCGCGTCACGCAGGCGCAGGCCCGGTCACACGGCTGCTCCGCCGATTCGGCACTCGTCAGCAGGCAGTCGACGAGCGCAATCGGCCCCTCGACCGTCGTGATGATCTCGCCGATCGTGATCTCCTTCGGGTCGCGCGCGAGCATGTAGCCGCCCTGCGCGCCGCGCACGCTCTTGACGATGCCGGCCCGGCGCAGCGGTGCCATGAGCTGTTCGAGATAATTCTCCGAAAGTCCCTGGCTCGTCGCGATGCTCTTCAGGGACACAGCGCCCTCACCGTAGCGGAGTGCGAGCTCGTAGAGCGCCGTCACACTGTATCTTCCTTTCGTCGATATCTTCATGATGCACCTCATATCTAGAATGAAACGGAATCCCGAGTGAATCCCTAGGATTTATATATGACAATATAGCAGAAATACCCCCTGCTGTCAAAAGCGCTCGGGCCAGCACTTCCTGAGGTAGTCGTGCAGCACTTTCTCGCAGCCGATGTCCGTCGGCTCGTAGTAATGCGCCGTGCGGATCTTGTCGGGCAGGTAGGCCTGTTCCTTGAAATGGCCCGGATAGTCGTGCGGGTAGCAGTACGTCTGGCCGTGGCCGAGCGCTGCCGCGCCCTTGTAATGTGAGTCGCGCAAATGCTTCGGCACCGTGCCGCAGTCCTTCGTCCGCACATCCTTGAGCGCCGCATCGATGCCGAGGTAGGCCGCGTTGCTCTTCGGCGCCGAGGCGATGTAGGTCACGGCCTGCGCGAGCGTGATGCGCGCCTCCGGCATGCCGACGAACTGCACGGCCTCAGCCGCTGCCATCGCGAGCGGCAGCGCCATCGGGTCGGCATTGCCGACATCCTCCGACGCGCAGATGACGATGCGCCGCGCGATGAACTTGACGTCCTCGCCGGCCGCGAGCATGCGCGCGAGGTAGTGGAGCGCCGCGTCGGGATCGCTGCCGCGCATGCTCTTGATGAAGGCCGAGGCCGTATCGTAGTGGTTGTCGCCCGTCTTGTCGTAGCGCTGCACGCGCTCGCCCGTGATCTCCTCGAGCATGTCCAGGGTGACCGTGCCGCCCGTCGTCGGCAGCATCGCCGCCGCGCCCTCGAGCAGGTTGAGCGCCATGCGGGCATCGCCGCCCGCGATCTGCGCCATCGCCAGCAGCACCTCGTCCGGCACCTCGACGTGCTGGCCGCCGAGGCCGCGCTCCTCATCCCGGAGCGCCCGGCGCAGGACATCGACAAGCTGCGCGTCCGTCAGCTGGTAGAGCCGCACGATGCGCACGCGCGAGAGCAAGGCATGGTTGACCTCGAAGAAGGGATTCTCCGTCGTCGCGCCGATGAGGATGAGCCGGCCATCCTCGACGTAGGGCAGCAGCACATCCTGCTGGCTCTTGTTGAAGCGGTGAATCTCGTCGATGAAGACAATCGTGCGGCGCTGGTAGTAACGGCGCGCCTCATCCGCCTCCTTGACGATGCGCCGCAGGTCGCTGATGCCCGCCGAGACCGCATTGAGCTTCTCGAACGCGCTGTCCGTCATCGCGGCAATCATCTGCGCGAGCGTCGTCTTGCCCGTGCCCGGCGGGCCGTAGAAGATGATGGACGGAATCTGGTCCATCTCGATCATGCGGCGCAGGAAGTGGCCGCGCCCGACCGCCTCCTGCTGGCCGATGAATTCGTCGAAATTGCGCGGACGCATGCGGCGCGCGAGCGGCTCAAACGTCCGCATGGCGCCGCTGCCCGCAGTGCTCCCCCCCTGCTTGCCGCCGCTCTTGCGGCGCGGGTCCGCGGGCGGCTCAGCAAAGAGGTCCAGGCTATCGTTATCGTTGTCCATGCACGTCACCGTCCCGTCGAACCGAAGCCGCCCCGGCGCACTTCGCCCTCGCCGGCCACATCGCCGTCGGCCGTCAGGTACTTCATGAAGATGCCCTGCGCGATGCGCTCGCCGCCCTCGATCTCCACGGGTTCCTTGCCGCGGTTCCAGAGCGCGATGAAGATGTGGCCCTCGTTCGCTTCATTATTATAATAATCCGCATCGACGATGCCCACGTGGTTGGCGAGCATGAGGCCGCGCTTGATGGCGAGGCTCGAGCGGATGTGGATGGTCAGCACCTCATCGCTCTGCATGTACGCCTTGAGTCCCGTCGGCACCATCGCCATCTGCCCCGGCTCGATGACGACCGTGCGCGCCGCCTGCAGGTCGTAGCCGGCGCTCGCCGCCGTCTTGCGCTGCGGCAGCTCGATGCCGCGGCCCTGATACTTCGATACGACCTCGAATCCCCTCGTCTTCATCTCATTCATCCTTTCGCTGATTGATCTTCTATATTGATATGGCACGCCTGCCAGATGACAAAAGGCCCTTCCCATCAGACGTGGAAGGACCTTCAAGAATCATGGTGTTTCAGGCATTCTCCGATTTCTTATCCGGATGATCGGCGCCAAACGTCCCTGCAATCGGGTGTGCCGGCGTGATTGTCGAGATAGCATGCTTGTAGACCATCTGTTGCTTGCCCATGACATCGAGCACGACTGTGAAATTATCAAAACCGCGCACACTGCCCTTGATCTGGAAACCATTGACCAGATGGATGGTCACGGGAACATTTTCCTTGCGGACCTGATTGAGGAAACTGTCCTGCAGATTGATCACCTTATTCGGCATAAAACTCCACCTTTCTCCTGTTCTCAATTTCTCGCTGGACCCAAGAAAATGGATCCAGTTGGGCTGCCAGCAAAGCGCACAGCAGTCCGTCAGATGATTGCTCATCTTTTATCTTAATTCTCTCATTCTTGCAAAAATCCTGCCATATCCGTCAAAATCATGCGCAAAAGTTCAGACTGCGTCTGACTTTCCGGCTCATACCAGTGGATGTAGGGCATCTTGCGGTACCAGGTCAGCTGGCGCTTGGCGAAATGGCGCGTGCCCACCTTGATGGCCTCCACGGCTTCCTCGCACGTGATCTCACCAGCAAGATAGGCTGCCATCTCCTTGTAGCCGATGCCCTTCATCGCGGGCATCTCGCGCGTGACGCCGCTCGCGAGCAGGCCACGCACCTCCTGCTCGAGGCCCGCCGCCATCATGAGGTCGACGCGCTCGTTGATGCGCGCGTAGAGCGCTTCGCGCGGCCAGCGCAGGCCGATGACGAAGGCATCGTAGTAGAGGCGCTCCTGCATGTCTTCGGCCGTCTCGTCGAAGGTCTTCGTGCGCGAGATGGTCTCGCCGAAGTGCGCGACTTCGAGCGCGCGGATCACGCGCCGCGGATTCTTGAGGTCGACAGAGACCGCCGCCACGGGGTCCTCCTGGCGGAGCAGGGCCGCGACCGCCTCAAGGCCTTCGCGCGCGGCAAGATCCTTCATCTGCTGGCGGAAGGCCGCATGCTCCCCCGTCTCATTGAACTGGTAGTCCTCGAGCAGGGCCTTGATGTAGAGGCCCGTGCCGCCGGCGAGGATGGGCACCCTGCCCTGCGCGTTGAGGTGGTGGATGATGGCCTTCGCCTGCTGCTGAAAGAGAGGCACGCTGTATGCCTCATCGGGATTGCAGATGTCGATGAGGTGATGCGCGACGCCCTGCCGCTCCGCCTCGGTCGGCTTGGCCGCACCGATGTCGAAGCCGCGGTAGACGAGCATCGAGTCGCCGGACAGGATTTCCGTCTGGAGCGCCTTCGCGAGCTCAACGGAGAGCGCCGTCTTGCCCGAAGCCGTCGGCCCGAGGATGACGATGAGCTTCTCGCGCCTCGCCCTTGCGGATGATGCGGGTGACACAGGCTCCATCAGAGCACCCGTTTCCCGCCCGGCTCGACGATGTGGACTTCTGCGCGCGACATCGCCTCCGTGATCTCCTTGTAGTGGCGCACGTCCTGATTGATGATGGGCCACGTGTTGTAGTGGATGGGGATGACGTGGCGCACATTGAGAAGCTGTGCGGCGAGCGCGGCATCCTCGAGGCCCATCGTGTAGTTGTCGCCGATCGGCAGCAGCGCATAGTCGAGCGGATCCTTCTGACCGATGAGCTCCATGTCGCGGAACAGCGCCGTATCACCGGCAAAGTAGACGACCTTGCCGCCCATGTAGACGACGAAGCCGCAGGCCACGCCGCCCGCGACGCCCGAGCTGTGCTGCGCGAGCGTCATGCGGACCTTGCCGAACGGCAGCGTCAGCGAGCCGCCGAGGTTCATTGGGTACTGCTTGAGTCCCGGCGCGCGCTCCTCGCAGAGCGCCAGCACCTCAGGGATCGCGACGATTGCCGCTCCCGTGCGCGCCGCGATCTCCGGCGCATCGCCGAGGTGGTCGCCATGCGCATGGCTGACGAGGATGTAGTCGCATTCCACATCCGCAGCCGCAATGGCGGCCTTCGGGTTGCCCGTCAGGAATGGGTCGAAGAGCACCTTGTAGGTCCCGTCATCCAGCAGGAAACAGGAATGACTGTAGTAGGTAAACGTGAGCATCCGTTCCAACTCCTTTCAATCGTCTAATGTCTAACATCTAGCATCATATGCATTATCTTGCCCGCGCCCTGCGGGCATGCTATGCTTATATTGATTACAATGATTATAGCATACAAGTCTGATGAAATCGAGGTCTTACCATGAGCATATCCACGAACCGATCCACACCGAAGGAATCCGCTCTGTGCACGACGCATGCTCAGGCCAAGGCGGGCTGCCTGCAGCTGCCGCAGCTGTGCCTGCAGGGGCCGCTCGCCTGTTTCCAAGATGCCTGCCTGCTCGTCGTCGGCGGCCGCGCGCCTGAAGCAGCGTGGCTCCGCGAAGCAGCGAAGGGCCGCGAAGTCTGGGCCGTCGACCACGGGCTCGACGCCTGCCTCGCCGCCGGCATCCGGCCGCAGCGCCTGATCGGCGACGGCGACAGCACCGCGCCCGCCGCCTGGCAGCTCGCCAAAGAGCAGCACATCCCAATTGAGCAGTTCCCCGTCGAGAAAGACGACACGGACACGCAGCTAGCCTTGAAGCTCGCCCGCGAGGCTGGCTTCCCCGCCGCTATCGTCACAGGAGCATTCGGCGGACGCTTCGACCACGCGCTCTCAACCGTGACGAGCTGCGCCTTCGCGCCGCTGCCCTGCCTGCTTGCCGACGAGCGCGAATCCCTTGCCTTCGTGCACGGCGGCGAAACGCTAAGCTGTCGGCCCGCCAAGGCGCCAAAGGCCATCTCCCTGCTGCCCTTCACGCCGCGCTGCGAGGGCGTCAATCTCACGGGCATGCACTGGCCCCTCGCAGATGCCACGCTGGAAGCGCGCAATATGCGCGCCATCAGCAACGTGCTCGAGCCGGGCAGCACATCACTGACCCTCTCGCTTACAAGCGGCCTGCTCGGCCTCTACTTTGTCTGGCGCGAGTAAGCAGATGCTTCAGCTAAATGGCGCTGGCGCACGGCTTCGTAGAGCACGACAGCAGACGACACGCCGACATTCAGGGACTCCGCCTCACCGTACATCGGGATGTAGACCTTTTCTGCCGTCGCGAGCAATTCCTTTGAGACGCCGCCCCCCTCATTGCCGAACGCGATCAGCGAGCCCTTGCCAAAGTCCACGGCGAAGTGCGGCTTCGCCTGTTCGTCGAGCGCCGTCGCCAAGAGCTGGCAGCCCGTCGCCTGCGCAAAGACGGCGACTTCTTCCGCGCTGACGTCCGTCACGACGGACAGGTGAAAGAGCGAGCCCATCGTCGCGCGCACGGTCTTGTCGCTGAAGACATCGACTGAGCCCTTCGTCAGGATGACGCCGTCGGCGCCGACCGCATCGGCCGTGCGGATGATCGTGCCCGCATTGCCGGGATCCTGCACGCCGTCGAGCACGACGAGCAACGGTTTTCTTGCCGCAGCCTGCTGCAGATGTTCTGCCATCTGCGGCAGGCTTTTCTTCTGCTGCTCCGCGACGAGGAAGATGCCCTGCGGCGTATCCGTCGCGGCGACCTTCTTAGCTAGCGCCGCACCAATCTCATAGAGCGGGCACTTTGCCTGCAGCGCTTCGACGAGGGCCCTGCCGCGCTCCTTCTCCACGAGCTCTGCCGTGTAGAGGCCGAAGCGGATGGCCCAGCCCGACGCTGCCGCCATCTCTGAGAGGCGCACGCCCTCGATGCGGAACAGCCCTTCCTTCGCGCGGTGCTTGCGCAGGCGCAGGCTCTCCATGAGCTTGATCTTCTTGTTGGATGCACTGTCGATGAGCATAGGTCCTCCCCTATCTGAACTACTGAAATACTGAAAACGCTTAAACGAAAAGCCCGGCGGGAGCACCTTCGTGCCGCCCGTCGGGCCATAGAATCAAGAATTCACGAATTACTGATTCTCTTTTGCAACAGCTACGAGCTGAGCAAATGCCTTCTCATCGGAGATGGCGAGGTCAGCCAGCATCTTGCGGTTGACTTCAACGCCAGCCTTCGTCAGGCCGTTGATGAGCTTGCTGTAGGAGATACCGTTCGTACGTGCAGCAGCATTGATACGAGCGATCCAGAGGCGACGGAAGTTGCCCTTCTTCGCACGGCGGTCACGACGCGCGTAGTAGAGCGCCTTCATGACGGTCTCGTTTGCTTTCTTGAACTGTTTGCTCTTGGAACCCTTGTAGCCCTTTGCGAGCTTCAGGATCTTCTTATGACGTCTATGTGCAGTCACGCCGACTTTTACTCTTGGCATGTTCTTATCCTCCTAAATATCTATATCGATTGTCCCGCGGATCAGCCGTTCGGGAGCATGTTCTTGACGCGGCCAAAATCAGCGCCAGCTACGAGCGTAGCCTTGCGCAGGTTGCGCTTGCGTTTCGGAGACTTCTTCTCCAGGATGTGGCTCTTGAAAGCCTTGTTGCGTTTGAATTCACCGCTGCCCGTTACAGTAAAGCGTTTTGCGGCAGCTCTGCGAGTCTTAATTTTCGGCATTGCTATTTCCTCCCTTAGTCTGCGTCTTCTGCGACTTCTTTTTCGATGACTTCTGTACCTTCGGTGCAACGATCATCGTCATATTCTTACCCTCAAGTTTGGCGTTGCGCTCGATGGAGACAGCATCTCCAAGGGCGGCAGCCACACGCGAGAGAACTTCCTTGCCGAGCTCCGGATGCGAGAGTTCGCGACCGCGGAACATGATCGTGACCTTGACCTTGTTCCCTTCCTCGACAAAGCGAAGTGCGTTCTTCAGCTTGACATCGAAGTCATGCTGCTCAATATTCGGGCGAAGTTTGACCTCTTTGATGTTGATGACCTTCTGCTTCTTCTTGGCTTCCTTCTCCCGTTTCTGCTGTTCAAAGCGGTACTTGCCAAAATCCATGATGCGGCAAACCGGCGGCTTCGCCTTCGGCGCAACCTCGACAAGGTCGAGATGCTGCTCCTCTGCCATGCGCAGTGCTTCGCGCGTCGGCATGATGCCGAGCTGCTCACCCGTGGCGCTCGTCACGCGAACTTCGCGGATGTGGATCTGTTCGTTGATTCTTAACGATTCCCTGCTAATAGTGGAAACACCTCCTGATAATCCTGATACGTTATCACGTCTGCAACCTTATAATAGAGAAACAAAAAGGAGGCGGCACAAAGCCACCTCCATCAATTCATACTATAAACCCGGCTGACTGTTCATCATCAGGTGAGAAGCGGTGGCTCCTTCTTGTTGCGTACTCGATGAGTATAACACAGCACAGATACCGTGTCAACCCTCATCTTTCATTTTCTGCAAGCGAATCAGAATTTCTTTGCCTTCGTCGCGATCTGCTCCTGCAGGTAGGCGATGAAGTCTTCGACCTTCATCGTCTCGCTCTGCTGCTCGCCGTACTTGCGGACAGCGACCGTGCCATCTGCCATCTCCTGGTCGCCGACGACGAGGGAGTACGGCGTCTTGAGCATCTGGCTCTCGCGGATCTTCTTGCCGATCTTCTCGCTGCGGTCATCGACTTCGATGCGCAGGCCGAGGTCAAACATCTTCTTGCGCAGCTCATACGCGTAGTCTGCCTGCTTGTCCGTGATCGGCAGGATGCGTGCCTGCACTGGAGCGAGCCAGGTCGGGAAAGCGCCGGCATAGTTCTCGATGAGGATGCCAATGAAGCGCTCGATGGAGCCGTAGACGACGCGGTGCAGCATGATTGGGTGATGCTTCTCGCCGTCCTCGCCGACGTACGTCAGGTTGAACTTCTCCGGCATCTGCATGTCGTACTGGATCGTACCGCACTGCCACGTACGGCCGATTGAATCCTTGAGGTGGAAGTCGATCTTCGGGCCGTAGAACGCGCCGTCGCCCTCATTGACGATGTAGTCGAGGCCGCGGTGCTCGAGAGCCTTGCGCAGGCCGTTCGTCGCGAGTTCCCAGTCCTCATCCGTGCCCATGGAATCATCCGGGCGTGTCGAGAGCTCGGCGACATACGTCAGGCCGAACGTGTTGTAGACTTCATCGAAGAGGTCGATCGTATGCTGGATCTCCTGCTCGACCTGATCCGGCGTGACGAAGAGATGCGCATCGTCCTGCGTGAAGTTGCGGACGCGGAACAGGCCGTGGAGCTCGCCCGACTTCTCATGGCGATGGACGAGGCCGAGCTCACCGAGGCGCAGCGGCAGGTCGCGGTAGCTGTGCTGCTTGGAGTTGTAGACGAGCATGCCGCCCGGGCAGTTCATCGGTTTGATGGCGTAGTCTTCACCGTCGATCTTCGTGAAGTACATGTTCTCTTTGTAGTGATCCCAGTGGCCGGACGTCTCCCAGAGCTGGCGGTTCAGGATGATCGGCGTCTTGATCTCCTGGTAGCCATAGCGGCGATGGACATCGCGCCAGTAGTTGATGAGCTCATTGCGGATGACCATGCCGTTCGGATGGAAGAACGGGAAGCCCGGGCCTTCCTCGTGCAGGCTGAAGAGGTCGAGCTGCTTGCCGAGCTTGCGGTGGTCGCGCTTCTTGGCCTCCTCGAGCATGTGAAGGTAGGCATCGAGGTCTGCCTGCTTCTCGAAGGCCGTGCCGTAGATGCGCTGCAGCATCTTGTTATGCTCATCGCCGCGCCAGTAAGCACCAGCAATGCTCATGAGCTTCAGGGCCTTGACCTTGCCCGTCGAGACGACGTGCGGGCCAGCGCAGAGGTCCGTGAACTCGCCCTGCGTGTACATCGTGATCTTCTCGCCTTCCGGCAGGTCGTTGATGAGCTCGACCTTGTAGGTCTCGCCCTTCTCCTCGAAGAACTTCAGAGCCTCTTCGCGGCTGACTTCCTTGCGCTCGAGCTTGAGGTTCTCCTTGACGATCTTCTTCATCTCTTTCTCGATGTCCGCGAGGTCAGCTTCCGTCAGCTGGCGGTCGATGTCGAAGTCATAGTAGAAGCCATTGTCGATGGCCGGTCCGATGGCCAGGCGCACATTCGCGTCCTTGTAGAGGCGCTTGACGGCCTGTGCGAGGATGTGGGAGGCCGTGTGGCGCAGGGCCCAGCGGCCGTCCTCATCGTCGAACGTCAGGAACTCAACCTTGCAGTCTTTATCGAGGACGGTCGTGAGGTCCTTCGTCTCGCCGTCCACCTTAGCAGCCAGCACCTTCTTGGCCAGGCTGTTGCTTACCTGTTTCACGAAATCCTGGATGCTGATGCCGGCTTCTGCCTCGCGCACTGCACCGTCTTTCATGGTGATCTTTAACATGATATGCCCTCCTTGAATCTAGGAAAATAAAAAAGCTCCGTCCCTATGAGGGACGAAGCTCTTGCATCGTGGTTCCACCCTGATTGCCGCTCTCCCATAGGCAGAGCAGCCACTCAGCATTTGATAACGGAGAATGTGCTCCGTCCCCGCTTACTCAGCGTTCAGCAGGGAAGCTTGAAAGGGGTAGCTCCGGTACACTCATGAAGCACTCTCAGCCATCGTGCTCCTCTCTGTAAGAGGTATCCTCCGCAGCCATGTCTTTCGCATCGCTTGTCGCTTGTGTCGATGGCTTTATTATATGAGCCTCTCCAGCCCTTGTCAACCCATTCTGCATTTTTCTTTTTTCATGGCTCCGTGCCTGCTCCAGTGCGCGCTCGAGCTGATGGCGGTCGACCTTGCCGCGGTCGTTGAGCGGCAGCGCGGGCAGGAAGACGATGCGATCCGGCACCTCTACAGGCAGAAGCGAGCGGCGCACGGCGCGGCGGATGTCCGCAGGAGAGGCCCCGCGCGCCGCGACGAGGAAGGCGGCCGCCCCGTCGCCGCGGCATTCCTCGTGCACAGGCAGCACGGCGGCATCCTCGACACCCAGCACGGCCTTGAGTAGGAGCTCGAGGCGCAGCGTGCTGATCTTGAAGCCGCCCTTGTTGATCCACGCCGCGCGCCGGCCGCCGAAGATCAACTCGCCGCGCGCATTGATTGCGCCCGTATCCTTGACCGAGAACGGCATGGTGACACCGCTGATGTGGTACGGCGTCGTGACGTAGATGAGGCCGTCCGCGCCGATCTCGACCGCAATGCCCGGGAACGGCCGGCCGAGGTTGCGGCTGTCGCGGTCGGGGTCATCGCAGATGGCATAGGTGATGTAGTTGAGCTCGCTGGCCCCGTAGTAGAGCAAGATCTCTGCCTGCGGGAATACCGCCTTGAGCCTGCGCAACATCGATGGCGTCAAGAGCTGCGAGCCCGTGAAGATGGTCCGCACGGTAGCGACTGACTCCTTCAGCACCTGCCCCAAGAGCTGCAGCTTCGACGGCACGAGGTAGATGCAGTCCACCGCATGGCGGCGCAGCAAAGCCTCCCAGAGATGGCAGCGCAGCAAGGCGCTCGTCACGACCGTACCGCCCTCATAGAGCACCGAGAGCAGCGTATTCGTATTGCCGGTGAAGCTCAGGCTGCCCTGCAGGAACAGGACGGTCGACTCACAGACATGGAAGACCTCATCCTGCACGGGGAAGAAGCCCGCCCAGCTCCGGTACGTGCGGTAGAGGACCTTCGGCGTGCCCGTCGAGCCCGAGCTCAGCACGCCGAGGATGTCCGGTTCCTCGTGCACCCGCTCCGCGAGCCCCGACGGCTCGAAGAGGGGCGCGCCTTCGCGCGAGCAGTGCCAGATGCCCTGCAGCCCGTTCTCTTTCAAGATGGACTGCACCTCCTCGGCAGAAAGGCCATGGTGCAGCAGGATGGGGCGTGCGCGCACGGCCTGCAGCGCGAGGAAAGCCGTGAACTGGTCGACAAACGTATCGGCCGCCACGAGAACATCGCCGCGGACGCCGAGCGCCATGGCCATGGCCGCCATGCCCGCGACGCGCCGCCAGAGCTCCGCATAGGTGAACGCGCGCTCATCCACGATCAGGGCCTGCTTCTGTGGCCGGCGCTGCGCCTGCCAATAGAGCAGCGCCGCATAGTCGCGCAGATTGGCCTTCTCACACTCGACTGCTCCCTGTTCCATCCTATTCATCCTGACTCCACTCCTCTTCTATCTCTCTGCTCAGCAACATTCCAGCAAGATTGCCTCGCCCATGCCGCCGGCACCAGCGATGGACAGGAGCCCTAAGCCGCCGCCCGCCTGCCGCAGCGATTGCAGCAAGTGCAGGGCTAGGACAGCGCCGGATGCGCCGTACGGATGACCGTAGGCCAGTGCCCCGCCGAGGCGGTTGTAGCGATCCAGATAATCGCCGTGCGCCCGCGCGAACAGCACATCGATGACGGCAAACGCCTCGTTGAACTCGATTGCCGCCAAGTCGTCATAGCGGAGCCCCTGCTGCGCGAGCAGGAAGTCCGCTGTGCGCATGGCGCCGCGCGGGCTCTCCTGAGGATTGCCGCCGCGCGAGGCCGCCGCCACCAGGCGGGCCAGTGGCTTCCACCTTTGGCGGCGCAGGAACGTGCCGCTGACGAGCAGCAGGAACGCCGCGCCGTCGTGAATCGCACAGGCATTGCCCGCATTGAGCAGCGTCCCCGGGCCAAAGTGCGGCGGCAACCGGTCGAGCAGGCGCTGCGTGAGATGCGGGCGGATTCCCGTATCGCGTGCGCACTCTGGCAGCGGCAGGACGACATCACCGAGCAAGCCTTCCCGCCAGGCCGCGGCTGCCATACGATGGCTGCGCAGCACAGCCGCATCGAGCTCCGCGCGCGTCACCGCTTCCTGCTGCATGACGCGCTCCGCTCCGCGCAGCATGGCATCTTCCGCCAGTTCACCGGGCGAGAACTGCGCCGTGCGATAGACACCGTCCGGCACGAGTGTGCGGCGCGGGTCGCGCGCATCGTAGACCCGCAAGGGCTGCAGCGAGGCGCTCTCCATGCCGCCGGCCAGGAAGCATTCTCCCTGACCGCTCGCGATCTTCGCCGCCGCCAGCGAGATGGCCGCCGCCGCAGAGGCGCACTGCATGTCGACCGTGCAGGACGGCACCTCTTCTGGCAGCCCCGCCCGCAGGGCCATGAGCCGCGCGATGTTGCCGCCCGTGCCCACCGCATTGCCCGCGAGCACGCCGGACAGCTCCACGCCCCCGAGCCCAAGACGCCGCAGCAAGGCGCGGATGACGCGCGCGCCGAGTTCCTCCGGCAGAACATGCGCGAGTGCCCCGCCGCGATGCGCGATGGGCGTGCGCAGCCCCGCTGCGATGAATACGTCTCTCATCGATTATGTGCCAGCGCTTCGTTGACCTTGACGCCGAGGAAAGCAGCCATCAGGCATTTGATGATATCGCCCGGGATGTAGGGCAGCACCGCCATGACAAGTGCCGCCTCGAGGCTGACGTCCATGATGAGCATCATCGAGATCAGGCCGCCGACATACGTCAGCGGGATACCGATGACGATGTCGACGAGCGCATAGCGCTTGAAGTTCGGTCTCGCCCCCTTGAGCGCGCTGATGATCGGATAGACGACAAGCCAGGCAAAGATGTAGCCGCCCGTCGGGCCGAACAGCTTGCCGAAGCCGGCCGTGCCGCCAACAAAGACCGGCAGGCCGATGCAGCCGAGCAGGACGTAGAGGAAGAGCGCCAGGAACGTCTGCTTCGGCGGCAGCACGAAGGCCGTGACGCCGAGCGCCAGCGTCAGCGCTGTGACCATGCCCGGCGTGAACGGCAGCGGAAAGGAGATATACGCCGTCACGCAGCAGAACGCCACGCAGAGCGCTATCTTAGTCATATCTCTTGCTGTGATTGAAGAAGCCGACATTCGCGAATCCATAGTATTACCCCGTTTCCTAGATTTCTGATTTCTCTGTGCTGTACATGCCCCTTATTATAGGATAAGCGCATTTTATTGTCAACATCATCCAATTTCTTGGTTGACGTATAGTACAGAGCAAGACACGGAGACTGCGTCCAGCGTTTATAGACGCTGCTGCACAGACAGCTCGATTGTCTCTCCTGCAAAGGATGAGCCGCGAAAGCGTACCTCCGCACGGCGCACCGGCGCGATGCCCTGCAGCACGGCTTCGAGGATGGCCAGCCCCGGCACAAGCGGCTTTGGCCCCGCATGGAGCGCATTCGTATCGCCGACGGACTGCACGAATGCGTGGACCGACTCCGCCGAGAAACAGAGCGAGAGATGTGCAGGAGTCGGCGCACCATCCACGAGCAGCTTAAGGCTCCTGCTCCGTACCAGCCGTCCAGATGGCCGCGACGGTGCCGGACGCCCCAAGAGCATCGTGAGCGTCAGCCGCCCCGACTCGTCAAAGGCCATGACTTCCAGCAAGCCGTGGTAATCGCGCAGGATGCGCATGCCCGCCCCTGTATCATGCCCACGCTCCCATACCGCCTTGGCAATCAATGCTCCCTCGTAACGCGGCCCCTTCAAGGATGCCGTCATGCGTGCCAGATCACGGAACATAAGTACTCCCCCTTTCTGCATCCCATTCTAGCGCACGGCACTTCGAAAAGGAAGGCACATTGCCCCAAAATTCCCGCTTTCCCTAGGGAAGTTCTAATCCAGATGCCTTAGAATGTCTTGCAATTGTACACAGCAAGATTGCTCTCACATATTCTTTTATTCTTCTTCTCCATAGAAAGGATGACCGTCATGCCCTTATCCCTCGACAGTCTGGCCTACGAAATCCAGTACGGCGGGCCGCATGTCCACCTCGCCGTTTTCATCATCTGCCAGATCATCGGCATCATTCTGCTCCACTACGTCTTCCGCATCATCACGTATCTCATCAACCGCTACACACAGCTGCCACAGGACATCCTCAAGCATCAGTTCATCAAAGCCATCTATCAGGCATACCAGGACGCCGAGATCAAACTGCTGGAGCGCACGCCCTGATAGGATTATAATAATCATGTACAGCTACCATTACATGATCACACAGTCGAATCAGGAGGCGCATTATAATGTACGGTCAAAAGGAAAATATCTCACTCCCCAGCGGTCTTGCCAACCAGCTGAAACACCTCTACGGACCAGACGCACGCATTGTGGCACAGGCTCCCGTGGGAGGCGGCGACATCAACGAAGCCTATCACCTTGTATTGCAAGATGGCCGCGATCTCTTCCTCAAGGTACATGCAAACGTTGCAGCCGACTTCTTCACGGCAGAAGCCTCCGGCCTCGCCGCACTGAGGCAAGCCGGCCTGCCCGTACCCGAGGTACTCGGCTGCGGTCGCAACCACCTGCTGCTGAGCTACGTGAAGAGCGCCCGGAAAAGCCGCGACTATTGGCAGCAGCTCGGCTATGAGCTCGCCAAGCTCCACCATTCGGATCCCACGGCCTTCACTTGCGGGCACCGCTTCGGCTTCATGCAGGACAACTACGCTGGCTCCACACGTCAGCATAATCGCCCATCCGACAGCTGGATTGACTTCTTCCGCACGCAGCGCCTGCAGCCATTCCTCAAGCTCTGTTGGTCGTATTTCTCGTCTGACGAGAAGCACTTAGCCGAGCAGCTACTCGCACATCTGGAAGACCGCCTCATCGAACCCGACTTCCCGTCCCTGCTCCACGGCGATCTCTGGTGCGGCAACGTCATGACAGGACCAGACGGCTCCCCCGTCTTCATCGACCCGTCCGTGAGTGTCGGCTTCCGCGAAGTCGACATCGCCAAGACCGAGCTCTTCGGTGGCTTCACGGGCGAATTCTATGATGCCTACCAGGAAGCCTGCCCCCTGGACCCCGGCTATCCCGAGCGCCGCGACCTCTACAACCTCTACCCCCTGCTCAACCACCTTCACCTCTTCGGCAACGCCTACCACACCGCCGTCACCCGCATCCTGCGCCGCTACGCCTGATTCTCTCACAAACATCTGCAAAAAACAATTAAACAGCCAGTTCCGCTCGGATATCGCGAAACTGGCTATTTTATATCCTTCTATCAAGGATTCTTCTCGTTGAGTTCTTCAACCAAGTTAGCCGGCAGGATGATGCTCGTCATGCCGTAGGCGAATGGCGCAAGTTGGTAAGGCTGGTAAATCAGTGCAACCTGGCCATGACCTGCGAGGTAAAAATTGCCGCTCAGGGGTGTATCGGCATAATCCTGAAATAGCTGATACTTCGGGATTACCTTGCCGCTGCCACTGAACACTGACAGATTGTAGATGCGCCAAGCATCGTCCGGGCCGATTCGCACGAAGTCGCGGATGCTCGCGCGCTCGCCAGTATCTTTGCTATATGTGACACCGCGATAATGTGGCATGCCATGCGCCGCTCTGTGAGTATACGTCCAGACACAGAGGACTAGCGAAACGTAACTCTGCCCTTCATATTTTAGTTTGTACGACACCTGCAACTCGTCATAAGGGTAATTCAGCGCATTCTTCATATCCTCAATCTGATTGCGGATATCTGCATTGATCTTCGCCTCGACCGCTGCGTCATCCTTGAGATGCACGACAGGATACAGCGAATTCTGGCCCCCCGTCTTTACCACTTCCGATGAAATGCTCGCCGATGCCGTCGGACAAGCGGCAAATGCCGAAGATACCCCTACCACCGCAGCTACAAGCGTCATAGCCAAGAAAGAATGTCTCATCTCAATCCCTCTTCTCTCTAAAAATTCTAACCTTCTGTAAGATTAGAATTCGCTACGGTTTTATAGAAATCCTGCTCTCTCCTCGCCCCATACAAAAAAGCACTGCCAAGGCAGTGCTTTACAGATAGACGATGTTTTCCACAACACAAGTGATTACATATCCTCATCGTCCCGCTCCCGGATTTTGCAGAGGATCGCGTCGTGGCGGTCCCAGAAGCCAGTCTGCTTCGATGCGGCGGACCGGAGGCGCGGAAAGCGGGCGATGGTCTCCAGGATGCTGCGCTCGGCAAGGTTGAGGAAGCTCTCGTACGTCAGCTGCAGGAAACTTCTGCGGCTGCTGATGAGGCTTGCGCCGTGCTGGGTGTCGTAGGGCATGCCGGACACGAGCTCATCATAGGGCGGCTCGTCCGAAGCTTCATCATGCGGGAAGAATGGACTCATCGTGACCATGAGCTCCATACCGTCGATGGCGTCACCGAGCTCATTCCAGTCCTCTAAGTCATCGATATCCACTTCATCCGCCGCTTCCTCTGCTGGATTTTCTGCTTCATCTCCTGTGATTCCGTCATCCGGCGCATCGACGATACCGGGCTCATCCTCGCCCAGCCACTCAATCTGTATATCGTAGCAGACGTCGCCGATGCGCGCCTGGCCGAAGTACTCGCCGCCCGGTAGCACGGCCTGCCAGTCATGGAGCAGGCGCCAGCGCAGCTCCAAGAAATCCGCAAGCGGGAAGTGTGACCAGTCGACGCGCCCGGCTTCTGCCATCATCCTTTCTCCCCCGCTCATGGATTCTGATCCACGACGGCCTCTATGAGGATGGTCGTGACCTGCTTCTCCGGATTGACCGCCTTGAGGAAGGTCCACGTGCGCTTCGTCTCCTCGCGCGGCAGGCGGGCGGCCAGCAGGGTGTCATTCGTTAGCGAGAGGCGGTCAAAGGCCTGATTCGCAAAGAAAAGGTTGTTCTCATCGGCTTTGAGGCCGAGTGCCGTCAGCGTGCAGTCGAAGACGACGCGCAGCTTTTCCTGCTCAGCTGCATCGATGGCGCCGTGATGCGCGATGACGATGTTCGAGAGGCGGCCGACCTGATTCGCATTGATGATCATGACGGTGCTCGCGTCAATCCCGGCAAAGTACGAGATATAATTGCCCTGGACGCGCTTCGTCAAGTCCCCGGCAATCGGATAGGCGCTGACCTTGTTGTAGGCCGCAGCAAAGCCATCTGCATCGAGGCTGTCTTCCAGCTGCACCTTCGTCTCCGTCAATTCATTGAGGCCCGCTGCCTGCGTGACCGAGATAGACGCTACCAGCAAGAGCAGCGCCAGTAAGCATGTACTGATCTTCTTCATGATATTCCCCCATTCATCTAATTCGTGATTCTGCTTAGATTTTATCACAAACACTAGTCTATCTCCATCCTCGCAGTGAAATTCTGTCGGCATCCACGAAAAATCTCTCCACCTATCCATTTACTATGTTATAATAAAAAAATACTATCGCGAGGAGGATTTCAGTATGGACATGGAAACAGAAGCCAAGCCACAGGCGTCCGTCTCGACGCTCAGCATGACCTTAGGTCTTTTTGCCCTTGGCATCGCCTGGCGCAACGCTGCAAAGATATTCTCGATACCGCCCGCCATCGGCGAAACCATCCTGCTCTTGACGGGATGCCTCTGGCTCTTCCTGCTGTCTCGCTACATCCATCAGGTATTGTCCAGCAGCAATGGCGTCTCGCGCGAGCTCTTGCTGCAGCTCCAGAATCCGTTTTTGACGCTCATCCCCATCACGACGGGGCTCGCCAGTGTCGCGCTCCATCCCTACGCCCCGCTGCCCGCCCACATCATCCTGTTCATCGGCGTGGCCGGCCAGCTCTTGTTCAGCTCCTACCACATCAGCGGGCAGTGGCACGGCAACACGCCCATCGAGATGGAGACGCCGGCCATGTACATGCCGACGGTCGGCGCGAACTTCGCCTCAGCCATCGCGCTCGGGGCCTTCGGCTACTCGCACTGGGGCTATGTGTTCTTCGGTGCCGGCTTCCTATCGTGGATGAGCCTGGAAGCCACCTACCTCTACCACCTGCGCTCAAGTGAGCCCCTGTATGCCGAGCAGCGCCCGCTGCTCGGCATACAGCTCGCGCCGGCTTTTGTCGGCAGCTCGGCCTACCTCTCCTGCAACGGCGGCCAGATCGACATGGTCGTGCTCGGCCTGATCGGCTACGGCCTGCTCAACCTCTTCTTCATGGTGCGCCTCATGACCTGGGTCCTGCGCCTCGGCCTCTCGATGTCGCTCTGGGCCTTCTCTTTCGCCATGGCCTCCATGGTCAATGTCGGCTTCCGCCTCTCATGCGCCGCGCTCGACGATTCGTTCACCCTGCTCGGCCACCTCTTCGTCATGCTCGGCACGACTGTCATCGCGCTGCTAATTGGCGAGACGCTCCTGCTCGTCATCACAGGCAGAAAGAAAAAGAGCCGCATCGCATGATGGGCTCTTTCTTTTCCCTTGGTTTACGCCTTTGCGCCGTACCACTCCGGACGACGCAGCTTGAGCCAGGGGATTTTTTCTTGTTTGCGGACAGCTTCTGAGAGGTCGAGATCGACGGTAACGAGCTGTTCCTTGTCATCGGACTTGCAGACGAGGCTGCCATAGGGGTCTGCCACGAGGGATTCACCGGCGAAGTCCATCTCGCCCTCCAGCCCAACGCGGTTGCACATTGCGACGAAGACGGAGTTCTGCATGGCCTGCACGCGGATCTCCCACTCAAAGAGCTCCATCGGCTCAGCCTTGCAGTTGGCCGTCGGCACGATGACGAGTGCGGCGCCGAGCAGGGCACAGGTGCGGATGCTCTCGGGCAGATGTCGGTCGAAGCAGATCACGATGCCGACGCGGCCGAACGGCGTGTCAAAAACCTTGAAGCCATCCTCCGACGGCGTGTAATAGTCGACCTCGTAGAACTGCGGCGCCTGGAAGACGTGCACCATCGAGGCATGGCCGATAAGCTCGCCATCGGCATCGAGCCAGAGCGAGCGGTCGAAGCGCCGCCCGTCCTCCGCCTCGATATAGAAATTCGGCGAGATGGCCATGTGCTGCTCGCGCGCCAGCTGCTGCAAGTCCCTGACAATCGCATCGTCGACATGCGTCACATACTGCTCCACGTCCTGCTGCGGGTACTGCGGGAAAAACGGCGCATTTTGGATTTCCGGGAAGAACAGCAGGTCACTGCCCGCCGCCCGCCGCGCAAAGTCCAGCGTCTTTTCTTCATTGGCCTGCCGGTCCGCACCGAGGCGCATCTGCGCCATGCTGAGCCGCATCGTTTTCTTCATACGCAAAATCCTTTCTCGCTGCTCATCCAATAGTTCTAGTTCGCCTGATTGGCTCACATCCGCTGATGGGCGCGGCGGGAGATGACATCGAGCTGCTGCTGGCGCGTCAGGTCGATGAACTTCACGGCGTAACCGGAGACGCGGATGGTGAAGTTCGCGTACTCCGGTTTCTCCGGATGCTCCATGCAGTCGATGAGCTTGTCCACGCCGAACACGTTGACGTTCAGGTGATGTGCGCCCTGATTGAAGTAGCCATCCATCACGCGCACGAGCGTGGCGACGCGCTCGTCTTCCGTATGGCCGAGCGTCTCCGGCGCGATGGTCTGCGTGTTCGAGATGCCATCGAGCGCGTACTCATACGGCAGCTTCGCGACGGAGTTCAGCGAAGCCAAGAGGCCGTTCTGCTCGGCACCGTACGACGGGTTCGCACCCGGCGCGAACGGCGTGTAGGCCTTGCGTCCGTCGGGCAGTGCACCCGTGGCGCTGCCGTAGACGACGTTCGACGTGATGGTCAGGATGGACGTCGTCGCCTCCGAGTTGCGGTACGTGTGATGCTTGCGCAGCTTCGTCATGAAGGTCTTGAGCAGCCAGACTGCCATCTTGTCGGCGCGCGGATCGTCGTTGCCGTACTTCGGGAAGTCGCCCTCCACCTTGTAGTCGATGACGAGTCCCGATTCATCGCGGACGGTGGAGACCTTGGCGTACTTGATGGCGCAGAGCGAATCGACGACATGCGAGAAACCCGCGATGCCCGTGGCAAAGGTCCGGCGCACATCGGTATCTATGAGGGCCATCTCGGCGGCCTCATAGTAGTACTTGTCGTGCATGTACTGGATGAGGTTCAGGATGTTCACGTAGAGCCCTGCCAGCCAGTCCATCATCAGGTCGAACTTGTGCATGACCTCATCGTAGTCGAGTACCTCCGACGTGATGGGCGCGTACTCCGGGCCGACCTGCATGTGCTTGCCGTCCTTCGTCAGGAACTTCTCGTCCTTGCCGCCGTTGATGGCGTAGAGCAGGCACTTGGCAAGGTTGGCACGCGCGCCGAAGAACTGCATCTCCTTGCCCGTCTGCGTGGCGGAGACACAGCAGCAGATGCTGTAGTCATCGCCCCAGACCGGCTTCATCACATCGTCGTTCTCATACTGGATGGAGGACGTCATGATGGAGATGCGGGCGGCGTATTTCTTGAAGTTTTCCGGCAGTGCCGAGGAGTAGAGCACCGTCAGGTTCGGCTCCGGGGACGGGCCCATGTTCTCGAGCGTGTGGAGGAAGCGGAAATCATTGCGCGTGACCATATGGCGGCCGTCCATGCCGATGCCCGCCATCTCGAGCGTCGCCCAGACCGGGTCGCCGGAGAACAGCTGATTGTACGACGGGATGCGGGCGAACTTCACCATGCGGAACTTCAGCGTCAGGTGGTCGATGATCTCCTGCGCCTGCTCCTCCGTCAGCGTCCCCTCGGCGAGGTCGCGGCTGATGTAGATGTCGAGGAAGGTGGAGATGCGGCCGACGCTCATCGCCGCGCCGTTCTGCGTCTTGACCGCAGCCAGATAGCCGAAGTAGAGCCACTGGACGGCCTCCTTGGCGTTCTTAGCCGGGGCCGAGATGTCGTAGCCGTAGATCTTGGCCATCTCCTTCATCTGCTTCAGCGCGCGGATCTGCTCTGCGATTTCCTCGCGCTGGCGGATGACATCGTCCGTCATGACACCGCAGCCGCAGTTGGCAAGGTCCTCGCTCTTCTTCTCGATGAGGAAATCGAGGCCGTAGAGCGCTACACGGCGGTAGTCGCCGACGATGCGGCCGCGGCCATAAGTATCCGGCAGGCCCGTGACGATGTGGCTGTGACGCGCCTTGCGCATCTCCGGCGTATAGGCATCGAAGACGGCCTGATTGTGGGTCTTGTGGTATTCCGTGAAGATCTTGTGGAACTTGGGATTCACCTGATAGCCGTACGTCGCAGCGGCCTCCTCCGCCATGCGGATGCCGCCGTACGGCATGAACGCACGCTTGAGCGGCTTGTCGGTCTGGAGACCGACCACCTGCTCCAGATCCTTCAGGGAATCATCGATGTAGCCGGGCCCATAGGAGGTCAGGCTCGAGACGACTTCCGTCTCACAGTCGAGCACGCCGCCCTTGGCGCGCTCCTCTTTCTGCAGCTCCTGCACGCGGCCCCAGAGCTTGTTGGTCGCCTCCGTCGGCCCGGCCAAGAAGCTCTCATCGCCATCATACGGCGTGTAGTTGTTCTGGATGAAGTCCCGGACGTTCACATCGTCCGTCCACTTCGCACCCTTGAAACCTCTCCACGCAACGTCTCTATCCATTCCGTTCATCGCGGACCTCCCTTTCTATACTCTATACGTATCTCACGCATCATCGCTTCATCGACTTCATCTTACTACGTTTTGCGGCTCGATTCTTTGACGAAAATCAAACTCACCTGCACCGCGCTACACAGCACCCAATAGTTCTCTTGCCTTCTGCACGGCCTCTTCCGACGGGGGCTTCACGTCCTTGAGCTTGTTGGGGATGCCGAGTTCTTCCCACTTGTAGAGCCCCATATTGTGATACGGAAGCACCTCAACGCGCTCGACATTTGTCAGCGTGTCCAGGAAGTCCCGCGTGCGCTGCAGGGCGGCCGGGTCATCGGTATAGCCAGGCACCAGCACCTGCCGGACCCAGATGGGCTTGTGGATCTCTGACAGGTAGCGGAACATGTCCAGGATGTTCGCGTTGGGCTGCCCCGTGAGTCTGCGGTGGGCCTCCGGGTCGATGTGCTTCACATCCACGAGCAGCAGGTCCGTCACCTCCATGAGTGCCTTGAACTTGCTGAAAAACGGCTCCTGCCGCCTGAAAGGCTGCCCCGCCGTGTCGATGCAGGTGTTGATGCCCCGGAGCTTTGCTTTCTGGAACAGGTCGAGCAGGAAATCGAGTTGGAGCAAGGGCTCCCCGCCGCTGACCGTGATGCCGCCCTCCGGCCCCCAGTAAGGCCGGTAGCGCTCCGCCTGGTCCAGCAGATCATCCGCCGTCCGCAGCTCGCCGCCCTTCTGGCCATCCCAGGTATCCACATTGTGGCAGTAGAGGCAGCGCATCGCACAGCCCTGCAGGAAGATGATGAAGCGCGTGCCCGGGCCATCCACCGACCCGAACGTCTCGATGGAGTGGACGCGGCCCTGTATCACCATACTTCCCCCTCCGGCAGGACATGTGCCAGCCGCTTGTAGTGCAGGAAATCATCCGCTTCGCCGAGCGCGCGGACGTCCTGCGGCGTGGCCAGGCGGAAGTTCTCGACCTCGTCCTCCTGGATCTTGACATCATCCCGCACAAAATCGCCCCGGAATTCATAGATATCCACGAAGTAATTATTCTGCTCAGCCGGGCTGTCACTGCGGTACGTGTGGATGCAGTGGCCCTGTTCCGGTGCAAAACGAAGCCCCGTCTCCTCCGCGACTTCCCGAAGCACAGCCTGCTCCGACGTCTCACCGGCCCGGACGCCGCCGCCGGGAATCTCCCATTTGAGCGGAGCCCATTCCTTGTCGGCCTTGCGCTGCGTGATAAGGATGCGCCCCGCCGCATCGCGTATCAGGGCTAGAACCGTCAGATGGTAGTCGCCCGGCTTCATGTGCCAGTCATTGCGCAACATCTTGCGCCCCGTGACCCGCTTCTCGCTGTCGTAAATATCCCAGAATTCCATTTGGCACCTCTTTCATCCATATATCACGCTAATTATACCACGGCCCATATCGCATCACCAGTTATGTTCGATTTATGTTCGATGAAAATCTCGACTGCCTGACAAGAAACAGTCGGGCTCATGCGACTCGATGACGCCGACAGCCTGCAGATACGAGTAGATCGTCGTAGAGCCGACGAATCTCATGCCGCGCTTCTTGAGGTCCTTGGAGAGTGCATCCGAGAGCGGCGAAGTTGTCAGGCCGTATTCGTGCAGGGCCTTTCCCTCCGTCCACTGCCAGAGATAGCGCGCAAAGCTGCCAAACTCCTGCTGGATACAGTGGAAGACGCGCGCATTCCCGACCGCCGCCTCAATCTTGCGGCGGTGACGGATGATCGAGGCATCCTGCATCAACCGCTCGACGTCCTCTGGCGTGAACGCACAGACCTTCTCCAGATCAAAGCCCGCAAATGCCCGCCGGAACCCCTCGCGCTTGTTGAGCACGCATTCCCACGAGAGCCCCGCCTGGAAGCATTCCAAGAGCAGCATTTCAAAGAGCTTGCCGTCATCATGCACAGGCCTCCCCCACTCCTCATCGTGATAGCGCACGTAGCGCTCATTCTTCGGATTGGCCCAGAAGCATCGCTGCCTGCCATCCGGCCATTCAAGATGTTCCATCTTCCTTCTCCTTCATTTCTCAGCTTCTTCATCCAATGCTTCCAGCAGGAAACTCACCGGGCAGAAGCCATCAATACGATTACTTGCATCGATCTCATACCGAAGTCTATCACATCGGGGACAAAAAACCAAGCGATCGAAGCAATTACAGTATGTCCGCTGGATGTGGCAATTTGCATTCAACCTGTAAATCTGCTATAATGGAAAAAAACATATTGAATCATGAGGCGGAGTCTGTTCACTGACAGGCTCCGTCTATTTTTTTATCAAAATGCGCCGTAAAACCCCGTTCCTTGCAGGGCTGGGGATATAAGGCGC